>ENA-OQIR01000001-OQIR01000001.1-human-gut-metagenome-genome-assembly--contig:-NODE-1-length-163586-cov-5.272698_pt1 | contig 163586 bp, 194 predicted proteins | sample MGYA00242580_ERZ504745 | MGnify/ENA primary metagenome ERZ504745 (study PRJEB26092, sample SAMD00036214) | human gut metagenome | host: Homo sapiens | study: EMG produced TPA metagenomics assembly of...
TCTGAATGTAGATCAGGTTCTGGAGCAGGTAGTGGCTAAGATCCCGGCACCTGCAGGAAATCCGGATGCACCGCTGAAGGCGCTTATTTTTGACTCCATTTATGATTCTTATAAGGGTGCCATTGTTTTCTGCCGAATGGTAGATGGAAAAGTCCGCAAAGGCACAACCATCCGTATGATGGCCACTGGATTTGTGGCAGAAGTTGTGGAAGTTGGGTATTTTGGAGCTGGGCAGTTTATTCCATGTGAGGAACTGACAGCTGGAATGGTAGGTTATATTACCGCCAGCATTAAGAACGTAAGAGACACTCGTGTTGGTGATACTATTACGGACAATAACCGTCCATGTGAGGAGGCTTTGCCTGGATATAAGAAAGTAAATCCAATGGTTTACTGCGGCCTTTATCCGGCTGACGGAGCGAAATACGGGGATCTTCGTGATGCTTTGGAGAAACTGCAGTTAAATGACGCCTCTTTATTCTATGAGCCGGAGACATCTGTTGCTCTTGGATTTGGTTTCCGCTGCGGATTTCTTGGATTGCTTCATCTGGAAATCATTCAGGAACGTCTGGAACGTGAATATGACCTGGATCTTGTTACTACAGCTCCAAGCGTTATTTACAAAGTACACAAGACAAACGGCGAAGTGATTGATCTGACAAATCCGACCAATCTTCCAGATCCATCTGAGATCGAATATATGGAAGAGCCAATCGTGAATGCTGAGATTATGGTAACTACAGAATTTATCGGTGCCATTATGGATCTTTGCCAGGAGCGCCGTGTCAGTATCTTGGCATGGAATATATGGAAGAGACACGAGCTCTTCTGAAATATAAGCTTCCATTGAATGAGATTATTTACGATTTCTTTGATGCCTTGAAATCTCGTTCCAGAGGATATGCGTCTCTGGATTACGAACTTTGTGGTTATGAGAGAAGTGAGCTTGTGAAACTGGATATTCTGGTAAACAAAGAAGAAGTGGATGCCCTTTCTTTTATTGTGCATGCAGATACTTCTTATGAAAGAGGCCGCAAGATGTGCGAGAAGCTGAAAGATGAGATTCCGCGTCAGCTCTTTGAAATTCCGATCCAGGCCGCAATCGGAAGCAAAATCATTGCCAGAGAGACGGTTAAGGCTATGCGTAAAGATGTTCTTGCCAAGTGCTACGGCGGTGATATTTCTCGTAAGAAGAAACTTCTGGAAAAACAGAAGGAAGGTAAGAAGCGTATGCGTCAGGTGGGCAATGTAGAGATACCACAGGAGGCATTCATGAGTGTGCTTAAGCTGGATGAGGAGTAATCGCACATATGAAGAATCTTGAGATTTATATTCATATACCATTTTGTGTGAGAAAATGTGAATATTGTGATTTTTTATCATTTCCCGCAGACGATGATACAAGCTTCGCTATGTCAAGGGGCTTATGGCGGAAATGATATTTTACGGCCCGCTTATGAAGAACTATCAGGTGTCGTCTGTCTATATCGGAGGAGGTACACCAAGCTCTATAGATGAGCAGTGGATTGCTGCTTTGATGGAGGGTGTGTTTGACTGCTTTAATGTGCTGCCTGATGCTGAGATATCCATAGAGTGCAATCCGGTACGCTTAGCAGGGAAAAGCTTTTAGCATACAGGGATGCGGGAATCAACCGCCTGTCAATAGGACTGCAGTCGGCAAATAATGATGAGCTTAAGCTGCTCGGGCGTATACATACCTTTGAACAGTTTGTGACGAATTATGAGGTGGCCAGAAATGTGGGCTTTAAAAATATCAATGTAGATTTGATGTATGGTCTGCCGGGACAGTCAGCGTCACAGTATATGGCGACGGTAAACAAGATTATAAGGCTTCATCCGGATCATATATCGGCGTATTCTCTTATAGTGGAAAAGGGTACTCCTTTCTATGAAAAGTACAAGTTTGACATGGTGCGCCAGGAGGCGGGCATGGGAACGGAGTTTCTGCCTAATGAGGACGAGTTATATGATATGGAAAAGGCGGGACAGAAGGCGTTTATGGATGCCGGCTACAGGCAGTATGAGACATCTAACTATGCTAAAAGAGGTATGGAGTGCCGCCATAATATAGGCTACTGGACCAGAGCTGACTATTTAGGACTTGGAATAGGGGCGGCATCGCTTATATCAAATGTCAGATATACCAATACATCCGATATGGATGAATATCTGTCGCGCTGCCGTCATATACATGATGTGGGTGATGATATATTTAAGGCCAATCTGCATGTGGCAGCTGATGTTATAGACAAAAAGGGACAGATGGAGGAGTTTATGTTTCTTGGACTTCGTATGAATGAGGGGGTCACAAGAGAAGCCTTTGAGAGGGCATTTGGTATTTCGATAGATGCAATCTACAAGGATACGATAGACAGCCTGAAAAAACAGGAGCTGCTCGTGGTAAAGGCCGGGCATATTTATTTATCGGAGAGAGGAAAGGATGTAGCCAATTACGTTATGGCACAGTTTTTGAAGGATTAACGGAGAGTAAATTATGGATATGACTTTTAAGCTTCAGGTGTTTGAGGGACCGCTTGACCTGCTTTTATACCTGATAGAGAAAAATAAAGTAAATATTTATGATATCCCAATTGTCGAGATTACAGCGCAGTACATGGAGTATGTGAATCAGATGAAAAAGGATAATCTGGACACGCTCAGCGAGTTTCTCGTGATGGCAGCTACGCTCCTCGACATAAAGTCAAAGATGCTTCTCCCAAAGAAAGAGGAAGAAGAGCAGGAGCAGGAAGATCCAAGAGCAGAGCTTGTGCAGCAGCTGCTTGAGTACAAGATGTACAAGTGCATGGCAAACGAGCTTAAGGATCGCCAGCTGGATGCCGGCAAGGTGTGTATAAGAAGAAGGACATACCTGATGAGGTCCTTGCATATGAGGAGCCTGTTAATCTTGAGGAGCTTGTCGGAGATATACGTCTTTCTGATTTAAACAGAATCTTTCAAAATATAATGAAGAGACAGGAAGAAAAGATAGATAAGGTCCGTTCGAAGTTTGGAAAGATTGAAAAAGAAGAGGTCTCCTTAGAGGAAAAGATGGACTTTCTGACAGACTATGCTGCCTCACACAAGCACTTCAGCTTCAGAGGGATGCTTACTGCATCGTCAAGCAAAGTGGAAGTCATAGTTACATTTCTTGCCATACTGGAGCTTATGAAAACCGGCAAATTAACTATCGTTCAGGAGCATATTTTTGATGATATCCAGATTGAGTCAAGAATTGCTGCATAAAGAGGGTTTGAGGATATATGAATTATAAAGCTGCAATAGAGGCTATTTTATTTACCATGGGAGAATCCGTGGAGCTTGGAAGGATAGCCGATGCAATACAATTAAATGAAAAAGAAACAAAAAAGCTGCTTGACGAGCTGATTAAGGAGTATAGAAGCTCTTCAAATATAGGTATGAATATCATAGAGCTTGATGGTGCTTATCAGATGTGTACAAAGCCACAGATGTATGAGTATCTCATCCGCATTGCAAAGCAGCCTAAGAAGAGGGTGCTTACGGATGTGCTTTTAGAGACTCTTTCGATCATAGCGTACAAGCAGCCTGTAACAAAGGCAGAAATAGAAAAAATCAGAGGTGTGTCAAGTGAACATGCCGTAAGCAAGCTTGTCGAGTACAATCTGGTGCAGGAGCTTGGAAGGCTTGATGCTCCGGGAAGGCCGCTTTTGTTTGGTACCACAGAGGAATTTCTAAGGAGCTTTGGGGTTTCGTCTATCGACGAGCTGCCGGTACTAAGCCCTGTGCAGGTTGAGGAGTTCAAGCAGGAGGCAGAGGAAGAGATGCACGTGAAGCTTGATGTGTAGTGCAGGTGTATTGCGTAAGTTGCCATTTCATATAATAAGGACATGCAAATAATCATATATATTACCGATGGAGGTAATTATATGATTATTTTTTTAGAAAATATAAGTCGAAAATAGCTTTAATGGTTTTTATTTGTGCGTTGGTTTGTACTGTCAGCTGTTTGCTTGATTTTAAGACGCTGGAAAAGCAAAAAATGCCCGGTTTGGAAAAGAAAAGTGTGTTTATGGCAGCTGAAAATACTGTTGCTAAGAATACTGACAAAGCCGTAAATGAGCCCAGGCTTCATGCTGTTTCAGCGGCATTATATGATGCGGATGACGAGACGTTTATATATGGTAAAAACATGAGAGACAGCATGGCAAATGCCAGCACCACGAAGATTCTTACGTGCATTGTGGCACTTGAAAAAGCTGATATAAATGATACTGTTACGATTTCACAAAATGCCGCATCACAGCCTGCGGTCAAGCTTGGACTTGTGGCAGGGAATAGCTATAATATGAAGGATTTACTCTATGGCATGATGCTTGAGTCGTTCAATGACTGTGCCTATGCGATTGCGGAGCATGTGGGCGGCTCAACGGAGGGCTTTGCAAAGCTTATGAATGAAAAAGCAAATGAGATAGGTTGCTTTGGCACGTATTTTATTACACCAAACGGGCTGGATGCTGAGAATGATATAAGCTTTCACCACTCCACAGCGGGAGATTTGTGTGTTATAATGTCTTATTGTGCGTGGAAATCACCAAAATCAACACAGTTTCTTGAGATAACACAGACTATGCAGTACACGTTTGAGACAAAGGAAGGTCAGATGGTTTTTAGCAATCACAACAGGCTTCTTACGGAGACGGACTACTGCATATCGGGAAAGACCGGCTTTACCACAAAGGCAGGCTACTGCTATGTAGCAGCAGTTGAAAAGGATGGAAGGAGAATGTGCCTTTCTCTCTTGGGCTGTGGGTGGCCAAACAATAAAAACTATAAGTGGCTGATGCAAAGAGTCTGGTGGAGTATGCGGTTTCAGATGCTGCCGAAGATTCTTACTGTGATGCTGCTTGTGTAACAACACAACAGACCGGTGATACACGAAACACAATTAACTTAAAATATATAGAAAATAACAAGAAAAAATAAGAAAATTTGCAAGAATTTTCTCAAGAATTTTACAATTAATATAGGAAATTTTTTCTAAACAAAAATAAAGGTTAAAAATTTAACAAATTAGTTGAAAAAAAATTAGAAATAGTCTATTATCATACTAGCGAAAAATTTTATTTTTTTATAGATGGAGGATATAAAATGAGTAGTAACAATCAAAGCTTGGCAATGCAGCGTATTGCTAAGTTAGTCGACGAGAACAGTTTCATGGAAATTGGTTCTCTTGTGACAGCTCGCAGTACAGATTTTAACCTTACTGCAGCAAAAGCTCCTTCAGATGGTGTTATTATCGGACACGGTCTGATTGATGGAAATCTTGTATTTATCTACAGCCAGGATGCAACAGTTCTTAACGGAACAATCGGCGAGATGCATGCAAAGAAAATTGCTTCTGTATATGATATGGCCATGAAAATGGGCGCACCTGTTATCGGATTTATCGATTGCGGTGGTATCAGACTTCAGGAGTCAGTTGATGCATTAGACGGATTTGGTCTTATCTACGCCAAGGAAGTTGCAGCAAGTGGCGTTATTCCACAGATTTGTGGTGTATTCGGTAATTGTGGTGGCGGACTTTCTGTAGTACCGGCTCTTTGTGATTTCGCTTATATCGAAGAGTCTAAGGGCAGAATGTTTGTTAATACTCCTGATGCAATAGAGGGTAATCGCGTTGAGAAATGCGATACAGCAGCAGCTTCATTCCAGAGTGAGAACAATGGATGTGTAGACGGAATCGGTTCAGAGGATGATATTATCGCTGATATCAGAGCTCTTGTCAGCATGCTTCCACTCAACAACGAGGGAGATGTATATACAGACTCATGTGAGGATGATCTCAACAGAGCATGTAACAGCATGGCTGATATGAAGGCTGATCCAAGATTCCTCTTATCAGAGCTTTCTGATGATCATGTATTCTTTGAGACAAAGAAAGACTTTGCCAAGAATATGGTAACAGGCTTTGTTAAATTAAACGGCATGACAGTCGGTGCAGTTGCAAACTGCAGCACAGTATATGATGCTGAGGGCAAGAAGGCAGAGGAGTTTGCACTTTCTCTTACTGCAAAGGGCTGCAACAAGGCAGCTGAGTTTGTATCATTCTGTGATGCTTTCTCAATTCCTGTACTTACACTTACAAATGTAAACGGATTCAAGAACTGCATGTGCTCTGAGAAGAAGCTTGCAAAGGCTCTTGCCAGAATGACATACGCATTCTCAAGTGCAACATGTCCTAAGGTTAACCTGATTACAGGAGAGGCTTACGGAAGCGCATATGTTGCAATGAACTCTAAGTCAATCGGAGCTGATATGGTTTATGCATACCCTGATGCAAAGATTGGTATGATGGATTCAAAGATTGCAGCTGAGATTATGTATCCGGGCGCTGATGCAAAGGAAATCGATGAGAAGGCAGCTGATTACGAGAAGCTTCAGTCTTCTGTTTCATCAGCAGCAGCCAGAGGATATGTAGACCTCATCATTGATCCGGCTGACACAAGAAAATATCTTGTAGGTGCTTTTGAGATGCTTTACACCAAATATGTAGATGCACCAGAGAAGAAACACGGAACTAAATAATAGAAAGGCGCATTTTGTTATGAAGAAAAAAATAACATATATCCTTAGCCTTCTTATGATTGTATGTATGCTTGGAGCATGTGGCTCTGACAATGCCGAAAAGACATACGGCGGATACACAACAGACGAGCTTCATACTGAGGCAACAGACAGCCTTGGCAATATCCAGAACTACATTGCGCTCGTAGATAATTGTGGCGGTTATGACAACTATGAGAAGAGTGTCAAGGAAGTTGAGGAGAAGACAGGCATGACAGAGGGTGAGGTTGTTTACAACACACTCGGACAGTCGGGAGCAAGCGTTTCAATGAAAAATATCGACGCTGAGCTTGATGCCGTTTCATCATGGCTTGATATGGTTGACGAATACGGAGACGTAAAGGATGCAACTAATGGCAAGGATTTTACAGTAACTAAGTCAGGTGGTACACTTACTACCGACATGACACTTACATTTGGCAAGCAGGATGTAACATACGAATTAGTATATGATTCGGTTACCATGGAGGTAACAGGTATCTCACTTACTCCTGTTCAGACAATGGGACAGAAGCTTGCTAAGGCAGGACAGAACACAGTAATTTCAATGAGTATTGTATTCTGTGTACTTATTCTTATCTCTCTTATCATTTACTGCTTCAAGTTTATTGCTCTTATCGCAATAAGCCAAAGAAGGCAGAAGCTAAGAGCGAGCCTGAAAAGAAAGAGACTGCTGCTGCAGCAGCACCTGCTACAGACCTTACAGATGATACAGAGCTTGTAGCTGTTATCTCAGCAGCTATAGCAGCAAGCGAGGGTACTACAACAGAGGGCTTTGTAGTCCGTTCAATCAATAGAAGATAATTTAGGAGGACATTTGAGATGAAAAACTATACAATTACCGTTAACGGAAATGTTTACGATGTTACAGTAGAAGAGACAGGAAGCACACCTAGCACAGCAAGCACACCTAGAAGAGCTGCAGCACCTGCTGCCGCTGCACCAAAGGCTGCTGCACCTGCAGGAGCAGGAAGCATCAAGGTTGAGGCCGGAGCTGCCGGAAAGGTATTTAAGCTCGAGGCTAAGGTTGGCGATGCAGTAAAGAAGGGTGATACACTTCTTATTCTTGAGATCATGAAGATGGAGACACCTGTTGTTGCACCACAGGATGGAACAGTAGCAAGCATTGATGTTGCTGTTGGTGATTCAGTAGAGTCAGGTGCATTACTTGCAACATTAAACTAATTCCAGGAGGTAAACTAATTTGAGTTACGTAGGTGAAACACTTTCAAACCTCCTACATCAGACTGCCTTTTTTAATCTGTCAGTCGGAAACTATGTTATGATTGCCGTAGCATGTGTATTCCTGTTTTTGGCTATTAAAAAAGGATTTGAGCCTTTACTTTTAGTACCTATTGCTTTTGGTATGCTCCTTGTTAATATCTATCCTGATATTATTGTAAGTCCAGAGCACTCAAGCAATGGAGTAGGTGGTTTACTTTATTATTTCTATACACTTGATGAGTGGTCAATTCTTCCTTCACTGATTTTCCTCGGTGTCGGAGCTATGACAGACTTTGGTCCGCTTATCGCAAACCCTATCAGCTTCTTACTCGGAGCTGCAGCACAGTTTGGTATTTTCGGAGCTTATTTCCTTGCAATCCTTCTCGGATTTAATGACAAGGCAGCAGCAGCCGTATCTATCATCGGTGGAGCTGACGGACCTACATCTATTTTCCTTGCCGGAAAATTAGGTCAGACAGGTCTGATGGGACCTATCGCCGTGGCAGCGTACTCGTACATGGCATTAGTACCTATCATCCAGCCGCCAATTATGAAATTATTTACTACAAAGAAAGAGCGTGCAATCAAGATGCAGAACCTTCGTCCTGTAAGCAAGCTTGAGAGAATTCTCTTCCCTGTAGTAGTTACTATCGTTGTTTGTACACTGCTTCCAACTACAGCACCACTCGTTGGTATGCTCATGCTTGGAAACCTTTTCCGTGAGTCTGGTGTAGTACGTCAGCTTCAGGAGACAGCAAGCAACGCCCTTATGTACATTGTAGTTATCTTACTCGGTACATCAGTAGGTGCTTCTACAAGCGCAGAGTCATTCCTTAATATGAGCACAATCAAGATCGTTATCCTTGGTCTTATTGCATTCATGGTGGGAACTGCTGCCGGAGTACTTTTTGGAAAGCTTTTATGCTTCTTTACAAAAGGCAAGATCAATCCACTTATCGGTTCAGCCGGTGTATCCGCTGTTCCTATGGCTGCCCGTGTATCTCAGAAGGTCGGTGCAGAAGAGGATCCAACAAACTTCCTTCTTATGCATGCTATGGGACCTAACGTAGCCGGTGTTATTGGAACTGCCGTAGCGGCCGGATGCTTCATGGCTATATTCGGTATTTAGATTTAATTAAGGAGGATTAATCATGTCAGAAGTGGTAAAGAAACCATTAAAAATAACAGAAACTGTTCTTCGTGATGCACATCAGTCACTGATTGCAACCAGAATGACAACAGAGCAGATGCTTCCAATCGTTGACAAAATGGACAAGGTTGGATACAACGCAGTAGAGTGCTGGGGTGGTGCAACATTTGATGCCTGCCTTAGATTCTTAAAGGAAGATCCATGGGATCGTCTCAGAAAATTAAGAGACGGCTTCAAAAATACAAAGCTCCAGATGCTTTTCCGTGGACAGAATATCTTAGGATATCGTCCATATGCAGATGATGTTGTTGAGTATTTCGTACAGAAGTCAATCGCAAACGGAATCGATATCATCCGTATTTTCGACTGCTTAAATGATATCAGAAACTTACAGACAGCAGTTACAGCATGTAACAAGGAAAAGGGACATGCCCAGGTAGCTCTTTCATACACACTTGGAGATGCTTACACACTTGACTACTGGATGGATATGGCAAAGAGAGTTGAGGACATGGGTGCTGACTCACTTTGTATCAAGGATATGGCCGGTCTTTTAGTTCCTGCAAAGGCTACAGAGCTTGTTCAGGCTTTAAAGGATTCTACAAGCCTTCCTGTCGAGCTTCATACACACTACACATCAGGTGTTGCTTCAATGACATACATGAAGGCTGTTGAGGCCGGAGTTGATATCATTGACACAGCTATGTCACCATTCGCTCTTGGAACAAGCCAGCCTGCAACAGAGGTTATGGTTGAGGCATTCAAGGGCACAGAGTTTGATACAGGTCTTGATCTTAATCTCTTAAGTGAGATTGCTGATTACTTCAGACCAATGAGAGAGGAAGCTTTAGCTTCAGGTCTCATGAACCCAAAGGTACTCGGAGTAAATATCAATACTCTCCGTTATCAGGTTCCTGGAGGAATGCTTTCAAACCTTATCTCACAGCTCAAGGAGCAGGGCAAAGAGGACAAGTACGAGGAGGTTCTCGCAGAGGTACCTCGTGTGCGTAAAGACCTCGGTGAGCCACCACTTGTAACTCCATCTTCACAGATCGTTGGTACACAGGCTGTATTTAACGTACTCATGGGCGAGAGATACAAGGTTGCTACTAAGGAGACTAAGGATATCCTTCTTGGTAAGTATGGTCAGACAGTTAAGCCTTTCAACCCAGAGGTTGTTGACAAGGTTCTTGGTGATGATAAGAAGAATGCCATCACATGTCGTCCGGCAGATCTTCTTGAGCCAGAGCTTGACAAGATTGAGGCTGAGATGAAGCAGTGGAAACAGCAGGATGAGGATGTTCTTTCTTATGCTCTCTTCCCACAGGTTGCTACTGATTTCTTCAAGTACAGACAGGCACAGCAGACAGGTGTTGATGCAAAGGCCGCTGATACTGAGAATAAGGCTTATCCTGTATAGTATTAAAAAATATAATTCATGCTTTTGAATTTGAAGCAGGTCCGGCTTTGCTGGGCCTGTTTTTTATATTATGTGGATAGGGTAATTTGTAAGTCCCGGGCACCGGACAGGCACGCACACTTTCCCGTGCGCGAATAGCGCAGCCTCTTAGATACTGTAGAAATTATGTCCATGAAACACAGAAATGTCCTGCCATGGATGGCAGGACAAGGTGTTATGCGCCATGGATGGCGCATAAAAGCCGGTTTCGTCAAGCATAGAACAACTACAAACATAATTTCGTACAGTATCTTAGAGACGTAGCGTAGCGCACGGGAAAGTGTGCGTGCCTGCCCGGTGCCCGGGACTTACGAGTCTATTCTATGGCAAAAATAAAAATATAAATTCGCTCTTTCATATAGAGGAAAAAAGTGATAATATTTTAAGGTATGAAAAAATTGCTGCAAAGCACACAAATATGTGAAGCACAGCCATAAACGGGAAAGCTCAGGAGTATATGATGTCAAATACTAACGACTTACTTAACAGGATAAATGCTAAATACAGTACGATGAGCAAGGGGCACAAGCTGCTTGCTACATACATAACTGATAATTATGATAAGGCTGTCTTTCTGACAGCGGCTAAGATGGGCGAGACGGTAGGAATTTCTGAGTCTACGGTTGTCAGGTTCGCTACATCACTCGGATATAAGGGATATCCCGATTTTCAGAAGGCACTCGAGGAGCTTGTAAGGAACAAGCTCAATTCGGTTCAGCGTATGGAGGTCACATATGGCGTATCAGCCAGTCACAGATTCTTGAGACTGTACTGCAGTCTGATCGTGACAAGATTAAGACCACTCTGGAAAAAATTGATGCGGATGCATTTGACCTGGCGGTAGATACTATTTTACAGTCAAGGAAAATTTATATTGTTGGAATCAGAAGCTGTGCACCTCTTGCAAGCTTTCTTGCATTTTATATGAATCTGATGTTTGAGGATGTGTGTCTGCTTACGACAAACAGCTCGAGCGAGCTTTTTGAGCAGATGGTGCGCATTGGCAAGGATGATGTGATTATCGGTATCAGCTTTCCGCGTTATTCTATGCGTACTCTTAAGGCGTTAGAATTTGCCAACAACAGGAGTGCAAAGGTTATCACTATCACAGACAGCATTCATTCACCGATGAATCTGTATTCTTCATGTAATCTGATTGCCGACAGTGATATGGCCTCTATAGTTGATTCACTTGTTGCTCCGCTTTCTGTCATCAATGCCCTGATTGTGGCTCTTTGCATGAAAAAGCAGAGTATTGTCGCAAAGACACTGACAGAGCTTGAGGATATATGGAATGAGTATCAGGTGTACGAGAATGATGAGATTGATTACATTGATGACTCTATAAAGGTACATTACGCTAAGCTGGGGGATTCGCAGGATGAGTAAGAAAATTATTGTGGTAGGTGGCGGAGCCGCCGGAATGCTTGCAGCATATTTTGCTGCAGCCGCAGGAAATAAGGTTACGCTTCTTGAAAAAAATGAAAAACTTGGGAAGAAAATATATATAACCGGCAAGGGCAGATGCAACCTGACCAATGCGTGCGATGTCGAGGAGCTTTTTTTAAATGTAAAGAGCAACAGTAAGTTTTTGTACAGCGCTTTTTATGGCTTTGACAACAGCAGGGTGATTGATTTTTTTGAGAGTCATGGCATGCCTGTAAAGGTGGAACGTGGCAATCGTGTATTTCCGGTATCTGATAAGTCGTCGGATGTGATTTTTGCTTTACAGAAAGCTTTGAAGGAAAAGAATGTGGAGGTATTACTTCACACGGAGGTATCAAAGCTGTGCTATGAGAAAATCACTGATACAAAGGCAGATGAAGAAGCTAGTGATAAAAAGCCTAGTGATAAAAAGCCTAGTGATAAAAAGCCTGAATTAAAAATAACAGGTGTCATATTAAAGGATGGCACCACAATGGATGCTGATGCAGTTATTGTGGCCACAGGAGGACTTTCATATCCTTCTACAGGCTCTACCGGAGACGGCTACAAAATGGCAGAAAGCGCAGGTCATACTGTGACAGAGTGCACACCGTCGCTTGTGCCATTTAATGTAAAGGAAGAGTGGGTAAAGAGTCTTCAGGGGCTTTCGCTTAAAAATACTGCTATTTCCATATATAGTGGCAAAAAGAAGCTTTATGAGGATTTTGGAGAGATGCTTTTTACGCATTTCGGGGTCAGCGGCCCTATGATTTTGTCTGCGAGTGCATCAATTAAGCAAAGCCTTATTAAGCAGCCTCTTGACATGTATATTGATTTGAAGCCGGCTCTTACGCAGGAGGCCTTGGACAAGAGGATTCTCAGGGAGTTTGAGGAGGCAAAAAACAAGCAGTTTAAGAATTCGATAAACAAGCTTTTGCCTGCAAAAATGATTCCGGTGATAATTGAGCTTTCAGGCATTGACCCGGATAAGAAGGTTAATGAGATATCGAAAGAGGAAAGAAACAGACTTCTTATGCTCTTTAAGAAGCTGCCTGTCACTCTTAATGGCCCAAGAGGATATAATGAAGCTATTATCACAAAGGGCGGCATAAAGGTGAAGGAAATTAATCCCTCAACTATGGAGTCGAAGCTTGTGAATGGCCTTTACTTTGCCGGCGAGGTGCTGGATTTGGATGCATATACGGGAGGCTTCAATCTGCAGATAGCATGGTCCACAGGATATCTGGCAGGAACAAGTGCAGCGGTTTGCTGATTTGGAAAACTATTTGAGATACTTATAATAACAGTTATTTATGCACATAGTGAATTGAGTAGCTGGATTTTAATAAAATGATGAACAAAAATATTTTAAGGAGAAATTATGAGATACAATATAGCAATTGACGGACCGGCAGGAGCCGGAAAAAGCACTATAGCAAAGAGACTTGCAAAGGAACTTGGCGCAATTTATGTCGATACAGGTGCCATGTACCGTGCCATGGCATACTATTTTATCCAAAAGGGTGTGGACAAGGATGATATTGACACCATCACAAAGCTGTGTAAGGATGTTGAGGTTTCAATCAGCTATGAAAATGGTGAACAGCAGGTTATCTTAAATGGTGAGAATATCACAGGCTTTATAAGACAGGAGGCTGTCGGCAATATGGCATCAGCAACAAGTGTTTATCCTGTAGTTAGAGAAAAGCTTGTTGAGCTTCAAAGACAGCTCGCTGCCAGAGAAAATGTGGTGATGGATGGAAGAGATATAGGAACTGTTGTACTTCCTGATGCCAATGTCAAGATATTTTTAACAGCAAGCTCTAAAGTACGTGCAAAGAGACGCTTCGATGAGCTTATTGCAAAGGGTGAGAAATGCGATATTGATGCAATCGAAAAGGATATTATAGAGAGAGACCACAGGGATATGACAAGAGAGACATCACCTTTGAAGCAGGCGGATGATGCCGTGCTGCTTGATTCGTCTGATATGACAATCGATGAGGTGGTAGATAGAATGAAACAGCTTGTGAAAGAGGCATAGCGTATGGGAGAGCTTACTATCGCAAAGAGCGCCGGCTTTTGTTTTGGAGTGACGAGAGCAGTAAATATGGTCTATGAGGCAATTGAAAAGGAAAATGTGCCTATATACACCTATGGCCCGATTATTCACAATGATGAGGTCGTAAAGGATATGGAAAAAATGGCGTAACCGTCATAAACGATCTCGATGAGCTTTCTTCTCATGAAAAGGGTGTGATGATTATCCGTTCACACGGTATAAGCAAGGCTGAGTATGACAGGATAAAAAACTGTGGCTTTGAGGTGCTTAATGCAACCTGTCCTTTTGTATCAAAAATTCACAGATATGTGGAGGATTACAGCTCAAAGGGCTATGATATTATAATTGTCGGCAGTCCAAAGCACCCTGAGGTGTGTGGAATAAAGGCTGGGCAGACGAAAAATGCCATGTAACCATCATAAATTCGCCTGAGGATGCCGAAAATTACATGAAAAATAGTACAAAAAAACTATGCATAGTGTCACAAACGACATTTAACTACAATAAATTTCAAGATATAGTTGAAATTATTGCAAAAAAAGGTTATGATATAACTGTTTTAAATACAATCTGTAATGCTACAGAGGTCAGACAGACCGAAGCTAGAAAGGTAGCACAGTGCTCAGATGTCATGATTGTCATAGGCGACAGGCACAGCTCCAATACACAGAAGCTATTTGAAATATGTAAAAACGAATGCAAAAATACTTACTATATACAGACAAGTGACGAAATGGATTATACACAAATCAGGTCCAACAATAACGTAGGTATTACAGCAGGGGCTTCAACCCCAAATAATATCATTGAGGAGGTTTCAAAGAATGTCAGAAATGAGCTTTGAACAAATGCTGGAAGAATCTTTTAAAACTATAAGAAATGGAGAAGTGGTAGAAGGTACCGTTATTGATGTTAAACCTGACGAGATTTTCTTAAATATTGGATACAAATCAGACGGAATTATTACTAGAAACGAGTACACAAATGAGCCGAACGTAGATCTTACTACTGTTGTAAAGGTTGGCGACAAGATGGAAGCCAAGGTAGTTAAGCTTAACGATGGCGAGGGTCAGGTTATCCTTTCTTACAAGCGCCTTCAGGCAGAGAAGGGCAGCAAGCGTCTTGAGGAGGCTTTTGAGAACCAGGAAGTATTAAAGGCAAAAGTTACACAGGTATTAGCCGGTGGTGTATGTGTCAGTGTTGATGAGACAAGAGTATTCATCCCTGCAAGCCTTGTATCAGATACTTATGAGAAGGATCTCAACAAGTTCAAGGATCAGGAGATTGAGTTTATCATCACAGAGTTCGATCCAAGAAAGAGACGTATTATCGGAAATAGAAAGGTATTACTCGTTGAGCAGAAGGCTAAACAGCAGGAAGAGCTTCTTGCAAATCTTCACGTTGGCGATGTAATCGAAGGAACAGTTAAGAATGTTACAGATTTCGGTGCATTCATCGATCTTGGCGGAGTAGACGGATTACTTCATATCTCAGAGATGTCTTGGGGCAGAGTAGAGAACCCTAAGAAGGTATTCACTGTTGGACAGACTGTAAGAGTATTTGTTAAGAACATCAATGGTTCTAAGATTGCTCTTTCAATGAAGTTTGATGACGAGAATCCATGGAATGGTGCAACAGAGAAATTTGCTCCTGGCAATATCGTAAAGGGTAAAGTAGCCAGAATGACAGATTTTGGTGCATTCATCGAGCTTGCTCCTGGTGTTGACGCACTTCTTCATGTTTCACAGATTTCAAAGGATCATGTTGAGAAGCCATCAGATGTTCTCAAGATTGGTCAGGAGGTTGAGGCTAAGGTTGTTGAGTTCAATGAGGACGATAAGAAAATAAGCTTAAGCATGAAGGCTCTCCTTGATTCAGAGGATGATGGAGCAGATGTTGCAGATGTAAATATCGATGAGGTTGCTTCTGATAACGAGTAGTTTTTGATTTTAAAGCTGTCATATATAATTATATGGCAGCTTTTATTTGTATCGGGTGGCACATATTGGAGGATTGTGATGTTTGATCATTATGAATGGTTTAAAAATGAAGTGTACAGGCTGACGCAGATAGATCTCAATTATTATAAAGAAAAGCAGATGCGCAGGCGTATTGATACTCTTGCGAAAAAAATGGGGCTGATTCTTATGAGACATACATTGATATGATTTCTACAGATAAGGCTAAGTTTAAACAGTTTATCAATTTTATCACTATCAATGTATCTGAGTTCTACAGGAATCCTGATCAGTGGAGTTTTTTGGACAGAGAGGTCATTCCTGAGATATTAAAGAACAATACAGGGACGATTAAGATATGGAGCGCGGCATGCTCAACAGGGGACGAGCCGTATTCGCTTGCCATGGCTTTTTCAAAGCATGTTCCACTGTCTCGTATAAAGATACTGGCTACAGATATTGACGACCAGGTGATTGCGAGCGCTAAAGCCGGGCTTTACAGCGCAAAGTCTGTAGAAAATGTGCCGGCTGACCTGAAGAAGAAGTACTTTACCCAGGTGGAGGGGTCATACAAGATATCTGATGATATCAAGCGATGTGTGACCTTTAAGGAACACAATCTATTGAAGGATTCATATCCAAAGGATTACGATCTTATCCTGTGCAGGAATGTGGTGATTTATTTTACCGATGATGCGAAAGATATGATATACAAAAATTTCTTCAATACTTTAAAATCCAAGGGAATACTGTTTATAGGCAGTACTGAGCAGATAACTACATATCGTGAGCTCGGCTTTGAGAGATTAAGCAGTTTCTATTTCAGGAAGCCATGATATCTTATCAGAGGTTAAACAGATGGTCTGTTATGTGTTTTACATATGACAGTACCATCTGTTTTGAATTTATAAAATCTTCAGTCAGCAGGAAATAGCTGTACTTATCCTTTATATCGAATCGAAACTCGGGCTTCATGAAGTCAGAGTACTGTCTGATGAAGGTACCGGTTTTGCGCACATAGCAGTTGTACGCCTTGCATTTTTCACGGTATTCGTGGTCGACATATGCTGCGACACTCTTGTGTATGGCCATGTCCTCCTTTGGAAGATAGTAGTAGTTTTTGTAATCGCTGTAGAAATGGCGCATTTCCCCCTCGAATATCTCTGCACGCACATAGCTTTTTGTAGTGCCTATGGTCAGATAGATGTCATTGTCATGGAAGCTTACAGATTTTGGAACGGAAAATTTATTTTCAAATGATATGATAAGCTCATTCATCAGACTGCCGTCGTAAGCTGTATATGGGTTTACGGATACACCGGTGATGTCTGCAATGCCATGTATGCATTCTTTATACGAAAGTATACTAAGGAGCTTTGTCATGCCAAGGACATCCTCGTAGTTGTGTGTCAAAAGCAGGGATAGCTTTTCATCGTCCTTTTGGGCAAGATATTCATAATAAACGTTTATGAGCTCACCACCGGAATATTTATCCTCCCTATCTATACCAAGAAATGCTTCGATGCTTTTTTGTTTGTAGTTTTCGAGGCACAAAAGAGGCTTTATCGGTGAAAGCTCCTTAAAGATATCGAGTATCTGCACATTACAGAAGGGGTCTTCCTGCTTATATTTCTTGTATTTATTCTTTAAAAATGGAATATCAAAGCCGACGCCATTGAAGGATATGATAGTGCTGCAACCTGACAAACTTCCTGCGAAGGCTTCAATTACAGCTGCTTCGTCATCGACAGATTCGGCAAAATACTGGTCTATTACAATACGATTTTTAATGCGCCTTGCACAGCCTATCATGTAGACAATCGCTTTCACCGGTGAAAAGCCTGTTGTCTCAATATCAAAGAACATAGTGTTTTCTTTAAATATGCTGTCTGAAAAATTATCGGTTTTTATGTAAATTTCTTCATTGTGAAATATTTTCATTTCTCGATTCCTGCCTTGAATATCATTTGTATAAACATTATAACATAAAGTATTAAAAAAAGTACATAATATACTATTTAACTAAAAATCATAAGTGGTATAATAAGAACAGTAATGTGCAATAGCATTTCCACGTTATTAATCTAAAAGAAAGAGGGGCACAAAAATGGGTCATAAAACGTTTATTGGCGGTGTTCATCCATATGATGGCAAAGAGCTGTCTAAGGATTCACCAATTAAAGAAGTTTTGCCCAAGGGCGACATGGTATATCCGGTTTCGCAGCATATCGGCGCACCGGCTAAGCCTGTTGTTGCCGTAGGTGACACTGTGTTGAAGGGACAGATGATAGCAGAGGCCGGTGGCTTTGTTTCATCACCTATCTATTCATCAGTGTCAGGAAAAGTTAAGGCTATTGAGAAGCGACGTGTGGCGGTCGGCGATATGGTTGACAGTATTGTTATCGAAAATGATGGCATGTTTACTGAGACAACATATGAGAGCGTCGAGGATGTCACTGCGCTTTCAAAGGAAGAAATCATCGAGAAGGTCAAGAATGCGGGAGTTGTCGGCATGGGCGGTGCCGGTTTCCCTACACATGTAAAGCTTTCTCCAAAGGAGCCGGACAAGATTGAGTATATTATCGCAAACTGCGCAGAGTGTGAGCCTTACCTCACATCTGACTACAGACGTATGCTTGAGAATCCTGAGGAATTAATTGGCGGCATGAAGATCATACTTCAGCTTTTTGACAATGCAAAGGGTATTCTTGGTATAGAGGATAATAAGCCTGACTGTATCGAAAAGCTCACAGAGCTCACAAAGGATGAGCCACGTATTGAGGTTTGTCCGCTTATGACAAAGTACCCACAGGGTGGTGAGAGACAGCTCATCTATGCTACAACCGGCAGAGCATCAATTCTAAGATGCTCCCTGCTGATGCAGGCTGTATCGTTGATAATGTAGAGACAATTATTGCTGTCTACAATGCCGTAAAGAATGGACAGCCAGTCCTTAAGCGTATTTCAACAGTTACAGGAGATGCTGTGAAGAATCCTTCCAATATTTTATACAGCATCGGTACCTCATATCAGGAGCTGGTTGATGCTGCAGGTGGCTTTAAGAGCCAGCCGGAGAAGATTATATCAGGCGGGCCTATGATGGGCTTTGCCATGTTTAGTCTTGATATCCCTACTACAAAGACCTCTTCATCAATACTGTGCTTCACACATGATGAGGTGGCAGCATTTGAGCCACAGGCCTGCATTAACTGCGGTCGTTGCGTGGAGGCATGTCCTGAGCAGCTCATTCCAAGCCGTCTTGCGAAGTTTGGTTTGCGTGGACAGATGGATGAGTTTGAGAAGTGGCACGGACTTGAGTGTATTGAGTGTGGAAGCTGTTCATTTGCATGTCCGTCAAGGAGACAGGTGGCTCAGCCTATTAAGACAATGAAGAAGCTTGTTCTCGCTGAAAAGAGAAAACAGGCCAGCAAAAAATAAAGAAAGAGGTGGATTAAAGTGAGTGATTTATATCATGTTTCATCATCACCACATGTACGTGCCAAGGATTCCACTGACAGAATAATGCTTTATGTCATTATAGCATTACTCCCGGCAAGTCTTTTTGGTATTTACAATTTTGGATTTAGAGCACTTTTTATCATTCTGCTTACCATCGCATCGTGTGTGGCATCAGAATGGGTGTTTGACTACATAGTTAAGAAAAAGAGCACAATTACAGACCTTAGTGCGGTAGTTACAGGACTGCTTTTAGCACTAAACCTTCCGGTTTCACTTCCATGGTGGGAGCTGTACTCGGTGGAGTATTTGCAATCATCATTGTCAAGTGTATGTTCGGAGGACTCGGACAGAACTTTATGAACCCGGCACTTGGTGGAAGATGCTTCCTTCTCATCGCATTTGCGGCTGATATGACTAATTTCAATGTCACAAGAAACGGTGTGGATGTATACTCAGGAGCAACACCACTTGCGCTCATCAAAAATGAGGGGCTTTCAAGTGTCAATGTAAGGGATATGCTTATAGGAAATACTGCAGGAACAATCGGTGAGACATCAGTTATAGCTATTTTAATAGGTGCTATCATCATGATTTTACTTGGAGTCATTGATTTAAAGATTCCTGCATCCTACATTATTACATTTGCTGTTTTCATGTTCCTTTTCGGAGCACAGCAGTTTGATATCAACTATGTTGTTGCAGAGCTTTGCGGTGGCGGACTGATGCTCGGTGCATTTTTCATGGCGACCGATTATGTCACAAGCCCGATTACGCCGATGGGAAAGATAATATTCGGTATCTGCTGTGGTATATTGACAGGAGTATTCCGTTGCTTCGGTGCCAATGCAGAGGCGTTTCCTTTGCTATCATCTTAAGCAACTGCCTTGTTCCTATTATTGAGAAGGTTTCTATCCCAAGAGCCTTTGGTATGGTAAAGGAGGCAAAGAAGAATGAATAAACGTATTGTACATGACGCTTTGATTTTAACTGCCTTTACTCTGGTGCTTGGTTTTATTCTTGCCCTGGTTCAGGGAATCACGCAGAGCCTATCGACAAGGCCAATAAAGCAGCAGCACAGAAAGCATATCAGGCAGTATTTTCGGATGCAAAATCGTTTGAGAAATATGATTATGATGCTGATGAAGCTGATAAGCTTGTATCTGATGCGGGCTACAAGGATACAATCGATGATATTGAGACTGCCTTGATTCAAACAAGGAGACATTAGGCTATGTCATCACAGTTACAGCCAAGGATGGTAGCCAGGGAAGTATCACATTCTCTGTAGGTATCAAGAATGATGGTACTGTAAACGGTTACTCGATCACAAGCATCAGTGAGACTCCGGGACTTGGAATGAAGGCCGAGGAGGCTGATTTCTACAAGCAGTTTGAGAACAAGAAAGTAGACAAGTTCGACGTTGTAAAGGCCACACCTTCAAAGGATGATGAGATTGAGGCCATCACAGGCTCAACCATCACATCAAAGGCTATGGCCAACGGCTGCAACGCAGCTATTACTTACTTCCAGAATAAATTACAGGGAGGTGCCAACTAATGAACAAATATGTAGAACGTTTATATAATGGTATCATTAAGGAAAATCCTACCTTTGTACTTATGCTTGGTATGTGTCCTACACTGGCTGTTACATCCAGTGCGGTAAACGGACTTGGAATGGGACTTTCCACCACGGTGGTACTTATATGTTCAAACCTTTTGATTTCACTTTTCAGAAAAGTGATTCCTAACGGAGTGCGTATGCCGGCGTATATCGTCATAGTTGCATCTCTTGTTACAGTAGTACAGTTTTTAATGCAGGCTTATCTGCCTAGCCTTTCAGCAGCACTTGGTGTATACATCCCACTTATCGTGGTTAACTGTATTATCCTCGGACGTGCCGAGAGCTATGCTTCAAAGAATCCGCCTGTAGAGTCTATCTTTGATGGAATGGGAATGGGACTTGGATTTACCATGGGTCTTACAATAATCGGACTTATCCGTGAAATCTTAGGTGCAGGAACATTCTTCAACATCAAGATTTTCGGTGACTGGTTTACACCAATCACAATCTTTATCATGGCACCGGGAGCTTTCCTCGTACTAGGCTTCCTCGTTGCAGGCATGAATATCATCCGTAAAAAGATGGAAGCAAAGGGTACACCTCTTGCAGAGCCGGCAGGCTGCCTTTCAGGAGACTGTGCACATTGTGAGCATCATGTCCATCAGCAAAAGCAGCACAGGCCGCTGTTGCGCCTAACACTACAGAAGGAGGGGATAAATAATGGGTACATTAGGTCATTTACTGCTCATTGCAGTAGCATATGCAATAGTTAATAACGTAGTACTTAGCCAGTTCCTTGGTATATGTCCTTTCCTCGGCGTATCAAAGAACACAAAAACTGCTGCAGGAATGGGTGGTGCGGTAATTTTCGTTATCACAATCGCCACATTCGTTACACAGCTTATTTACAATTTTATACTGTATCCGCTTAATCTGTCATATTTGCAGACTATCGTGTTCATTCTTGTAATTGCAGCACTTGTTCAGTTTGTAGAGATGTTCTTAAAGAAACAGATGCCGCCTCTTTACAAGGCACTCGGTGTGTATCTGCCTCTTATCACAACAAACTGTGCCGTACTCGGTGTAGCACTTAACAGTGTAACAAAGGGCTACAATATCTTAGAGAGTGTAGTTTACGGCTTTGCCACAGCCTTTGGTTTCTTTATTGCCATCGTGCTTATGGCTGGTGTACGTGAGAAGATTGAGTATAATGATATTCCAAAGCCTTTCCAGGGAACAGCCATCGTGCTTCTTACAGCGTGTCTTATGGCTATCGCTTTATGGGATTCTCAGGAATGGTTTCTGTATAGGATTGGAGGAAAAGTGATATGAATGTTACTGCGATTATTATTGCAGCTTTAGTTGTTGGAGCTGTCGGTATAATTCTTGGATTTTTCCTCGGTATTTCAGGAGAAAAATTCAAAGTAGAGGTTGACCCGAGAGAGGAAGCAATACTTGAGGTGCTTCCGGGCAACAACTGTGGTGGCTGTGGATATGCCGGATGCTCCGGACTTGCTGCCGCCATTGCAAAGGGAGAGGCACCGGTAGGACAGTGTCCTGTAGGTGGAGACCCTGTTGCGGCAAAGGTCAGCGAGATTATGGGTGTAAAGGTTGAGGCCGGAGTAAAGAAGGTTGCATTTGTAAAGTGCGCCGGCACCTGCGACAAAGCAAATACAGACTACGACTATACAGGAGTAGAGGATTGTGTTGCCATGTCATTTGTACCGGGCGGCGGACCTAAGTCATGTAATTATGGCTGCCTTGGCTATGGAAGCTGTGTGAAGGCATGTCCTTTTGATTCAATCCATGTGGTTGACGGAGTGGCATGTGTCAATCCGCTTACATGCAAGGCATGCGGCAAGTGCGTAGAGGCTTGTCCAAAGCACCTCATCGAGCTTATTCCATATGACACAAAGCACGTTGTAAAGTGCAGCTCAAAGGATAAGGGCAAGGATGTCATGAAGCATGCTCAGTGGCTGTATCGGTTGTCATCTGTGCGAGAAGAATTGTCCGTCAGATGCTGTCCATGTAGTAGACAATGTAGCTTATATTGATCAGGAGAAATGTACAGGCTGCGGAATCTGCGCAGAGAAGTGTCCAAAGAAGATTATTCTGTAATGAATAAAAGCTGTCACATATCATTATGATATGTGGCAGCTTTTTTATAAGCTTGCAGCTATTCTTTGCTTACGTTATACTCATCTGATGTCGTGATAATGCTATAATCATCTGTCACAAATATTGCCTCAACACCGGAAAGGGAATTGATAAGCTCCTTTGCTTTATCAATGCCAAGAGCAAAGCATGTGGTGCTTAAGGCATCTCCGTCGCAGGAGGAGTCGCTTATGATGGTGACAGAGTACAGATTGTTTTTGACAGGATAGCCGGTTGTGGTGTCCAGTATATGGTGATATAGCTTGCCATCTACTCTGTAGTATCGCTCGTAGATACCTGAGGTGACGACGGATTTGTCCTTGATTTTGACAGTGCATATGGGCTCACCACTCTCGTCGAAGGGCTTTTGTATGCCGACTGTATAATCACTTCCGTCGGATTTTTCACCGACAGTGAGGACATTGCCACCCAGGTTTATGATGCCTGAGGTGATTTTTTTGGACTGTAAATAAGCCTTCATCTTATCGGCGATAAAGCCTTTGCGATTCCACCAAGGTCAAGCTTTGCTTTTGAATCGGTTAGCATCACATCGTTTCCGTTAATCTGTATATTGCGGTAATTTACATGTGACAGCTCGCTTTGTATCTGCGCATCAGACGGAACGACTGATGCATCCACCTCATTATCTTTAGAGTCGGTATTTTCAGCTATTTCGGAAAAATTCCACAAATCAGACAGCTTTCCTATAGTGATATCAAACCTGCCGTCACTTGTGTCGCCGTATTCGATGCCATTTTTTATGAGCTCAAGTGTATCATCGCTTACTGTGACATATTCTTTGCCGGCAGCGTCATTTATTTTGCTCACCTCTGAGTAACTAACTGTGTTTGACAGCATATCCTCATATTTCTTTGCCATATCAAAGCAGTCGTCTATGTATTTCTCGTCGGTAGTGCCATAAAGCGTAATCTGTATTATCGTGTCAAAGTAGAAGCCCTGTTTGGAAACCTTCTGCTGAGCCTTGGGCTTTAATTCACATGCAGACAGGCTTCCTGTTATTGTGGCAAGCGCTAAAAGGACAGGGACAAGGTGTTTTAGTTTATTTTTCATAGTGCATCCTTTATTAATTTCCTGGTTGTAAATTATTTATAGTTAAAGCTTAAATAGTAAAAGCATAAATATAACTTTGCGTCCGGGCTTTATGAAATTTAAAACCGAAAGCAACAGAAATATAATAACACAAAATAAAAAAATGAGACAGTAGTAAAAATGATTTTGTATTTTGTATGAATATATGGTAAAGTAGTAAATGTATGCGTAATGTAATTATGTATGCATTTAGACTTACAATAGGAAAGATGATAAAAATGAGTTTTTTGGACAATTATAAAAGAGTGGTAATAAAGATAGGTTCATCGACGCTGACACATGCAGAGACGGGAAGCCTCAATTTTTCAAAGATGGAGCGTCTGGTGCGCTCGATATGTGATTACAGAAACAGCGGTATGGATGTGTGCCTCGTAAGCTCCGGCGCTATCGCGGTTGGACGTGATGTGATAGGCATAAAGGAGCGCCCGAGCGACATTTCAATAAAGCAGGCATGCGCCGCAGTGGGACAGGGCAGGCTTATGATGACATATCAGAAGCTTTTTTCCGAGTATAATCAGAATTCCGGACAGGTGCTCATGACAAAAAATACCATAGTCAATCCTGTTTCCAGACGCAATGTTATGAATACATTTGAGGAGCTTTTTGATCTGAACGTGGTGCCTATTGTCAATGAAAATGATACGGTAAGCACATACGAGATGCAGTTTGGTGACAATGATACGCTGTCTGCTATAGTTACATCAATCACGAAGGCTGATCTGCTCATACTGCTTTCTGATATAGACGGACTGTATTCCGATGATCCTCATGACAATCCGGATGCAAAGCTTATCAGAGAGGTTGATACGCTTGACAGGAAAATACTTGGCATGGCAAAGTCATCAACCGGCAGCGATGTCGGAACCGGCGGCATGGCGACAAAGCTTACGGCGGCAAAGATTGCCACATATTCCGGTGCCGATATGATTATGCAAATGGCGGCAATATGGGGATTTTATATGACATTATGAATGACAGATATACAGGAACACTTTTCCACAGGGCAAAGGATGCAGAGTTTGTGCTTGCGGATTATATACAAAGAGAGATGGCACCTACATCTACAGGCGGCCAGTAATCAGCTATCAATTTGAAATCAGGAGAGTGCTATGACACAGGAAAAAATACAGCGAATCAATGAGCTTTACAGAAAATCACAGGCAGAGGGACTTTCTGAGGCAGAGAAAAAGGAGCAGGATCTTTTGCGCAAGGAGTATATAGCAAACGTGAAGAAGAATTTAAGAAACCAGCTCAACAATATCGATATGGTAAACGATGACGGTTCGGTTGAGAACCTCGGCGAGAAATATGGAAACAAAAAAAGAAATTCGTAGTAGGCTTAAAAAGCAAAGGAGCCTTCTGGGTGCTGATGAGTGCCGCAGTATGAGCCATGACATTTATAAAAGACTCATGGTATCAGAGATGGACAGAGATTATGACAACATACTTTTGTATTCAGCGATCAGAAATGAAGTGCATACTGATGAGTATTTTACCTATTTAATAAACAAAGCAAAAAGGATATATTATCCGAGGGTTTCGGGCGATAAAATGTCCTTTTACAGGGTAAGAAGCCTTGATGAGCTTAATTGTGGTTCATTTAATATTAAAGAGCCTGATATGACGAAGGAGTATACGCAGGCGGATGGCAGGGCGCTTATGATAGTGCCGGGGCTTGCATTTTCGGATACCGGTTACAGAATCGGTTATGGAAAGGGCTTTTATGACAGATATTTATCGTCTTTTACAAAAAGAGATACTGTCATGGCAGTTGGAGTGGGCTACGATTTCCAGTTACTTAGCAGCATGACGTTTGAAGATGAATATGACGTACCCTTAGATGGGTGATAACAGATAAGAGAGAGGTGTTTATTGATGAATGATTTAGAAAAAATTTGTGCGGATGCATATGAGGCCAGAGTAAAGATAGGAACACTGGATACTGATATCAAGAATAAGGTATTAAACGATGCAGCGGACAATCTGCTTAAGGCAGAAAAAGAAATCCTTGAGGCAAACAAAAGGGATGTGGCCACAGCAGAGGAAAATATGAAGGCAAAGAGCATGATTGACAGGCTCTCGCTTGACCATGACAGGCTCCTTGGCATGGCTGACGGACTCAGACAGATAGCAAAGCTTGCAGACCTATTGGGGAAGTGATGTCTATGGCAAAGCGTCCTAATGGCCTTATTATCGGAAAAAGAAGAGTTGCAATCGGTGTTGTTGGCATTATCTTTGAGGCTCGCCCAAATGTCACATCAGATGCCTTTGGTCTGTGCTTTAAGACAGGCAACTGTGTCATATTGAAGGGTGGAAGTGATGCGATAAATACCAATATCGCAATAGTTAAGGCACTAAAAAAGGCCTTAACGGACAATTTGGTTTCTGATGCTGCACTTGCACTTATTGAGTCAACAGACAGAGAGACAACAAATGCGTTTATGAAGATGGATCAGTATGTGGATGTGCTCATACCAAGAGGTGGTGCAGGACTCATCCAGAATGTTGTCAAAAATGCTACAATTCCTGTCATCCAGACCGGTACAGGCAACTGCCATGTATATGTGGACAAGGATGCAGACTTTGATATGGCTGTTAATATTATTAACAATGCAAAGACACAAAGAATCAGTGTCTGCAATGCATGTGAGTCGATTGTAGTACACAGTGCCATAGCGGAGGAGTTTCTGCCAAAGCTGTACGATAAGCTAAGAGAGCATCATGTACAGCTGCACTGTGATGAAAGAGCGCAGGCAATTCTTGCCGGAAGAGATGATGTGACAGAGGCCACTGCCGATGACTGGGGTATGGAGTATCTTGATTACATTATGTCTGTAAAGATTGTTGACAGCATTGATGAGGCAATCGAGCATATCAACAGATACAACACATCACATTCAGAGGCAATCATCACAAATGATTATGACAACGCACAGAAGTTCTTAAATGAAATAGATGCTGCGTGCGTTTATGTAAATGCCTCAACCAGATTTTCTGATGGAAATGAATTCGGCTTTGGAGCTGAGATAGGAATCAGCACACAGAAGCTTCACGCAAGGGGACCTATGGGGCTTGAAGCACTGACAAGCTATAAGTATATTATTTACGGCAGTGGTCAGATCAGGGAATAGTCAGCTAAAGTATCATAGAATTAATTTGAGAGGAAATATAATATAACATGAGCTACGATATAGATATAACAAATACACCACCGGCACATGAGCCTGAGAGGCAGTATTACTACATGGCAAAGGCAAAGGATTTTGTTGAAAAGAAATCTAAAGAAATCGGCCGTCCTATGACTTATTTTGTAAAGACATTCGGGTGTCAGATGAATGCGCGCGACTCAGAAAAGCTTGTCGGAATACTCGAGCAGATAGGCTACGTTGAAGGAACTGATGAGCACTCTGATTTCATTGTATACAACACCTGTACCGTACGTGAGAATGCTAACAACAAGGTGTACGGCAGGCTTGGATATCTGCAGAACTACAAGAAAAAGAATCCTCTGATGAAGATTGCTCTCTGCGGTTGCATGATGCAGGAGCCGGAGGTTGTTGAAAATATCAAAAAGCACTATAAGTTTGTAGATATCGTATTTGGAACCCACAATATATTCAAGTTCGCAGAGATACTGTGCAACAATATCGAGTCTGGCTCACAGGTGATTGACATATGGAAGGATACCAATCAGATTGTCGAAGATCTGCCGGTGAAGAGAAAGTTCTCTTTCAAATCAGGTGTCAATATCATGTTTGGCTGCAACAATTTCTGCAGCTACTGTATCGTGCCATATGTGAGAGGACGTGAGAGAAGCAGGGAGCCTAAGGATATCATAAGAGAGATAGAAAAGCTTGTTGCAGACGGAGTGTGCGAGATAATGCTTCTCGGACAGAATGTCAACTCATACGGTAAAACTCTTGACAATCCTATAACCTTTGCAGAGCTTCTTCGCGAGGTCAATAAGATTGAGGGACTTAAGAGGATTCGTTTTATGACATCTCATCCAAAGGATTTATCCGATGACCTGATTATGGCGATAAAGGAGTGCGACAAGGTGTGCAAACATATGCATCTGCCACTTCAGTCAGGAAGCTCAAGGTGCTTAAGGAGATGAACAGGCACTATGACAAGGAAAAATATCTCGACGAGGTAAAGAGACTTCGTGAGCAGATTCCTGATATTGCAATCACAACTGATATCATTGTGGGCTTCCCGGGAGAGACTGAGGAGGATTTCCTTGAGACAATGGATGTTGTTAAGCAGGTCAGATATGACAGTGCTTTTACATTTATTTACTCAAAGAGAACAGGCACACGCGCAGCCACAATGGAGAATCAGGTGCCGGATGATGTGGTCAAGGACAGGTTTGACAGGCTCTTAAAGGAGGTTCAGACTATCTCATCAGAAAAGGCAAAATGCTATGAGGCAAAGTGGTGCCGGTACTTGCAGAGGAGATGGATGACCAGAAGGACGGCTATGTGACCGGACGTATGGACAATAATTCAATCGTACATTTTCCGGGTACCGAGGATATGATTGGAAATATCTACAATGTGAAGCTTGATGAGTGCAGAGGCTTTTACTATATGGGAGAGATAAAAGAGGATGCGTAAGCGTTTTGGCAGAAATGATATAATCCTGATATCGGTTATTGTAATTATCTCTGTCGCTCTGCTTCCTATATGGAAGCTTGTATATTTAAAGGGGCAGGATACGGATAGCGATGCATGTGTCGAGGTGACTATCGATGGAAGGACCTATGGCACATATCCGCTTTCAAAGGATGATACAATTAAGATAAAAACGGCGATGGCGATGTTACTAATACCCTTGTCATAAAGGGTAGTGTGGCGGATATGACCTCTGCCGACTGTCCGGATCATCTGTGTGTGAAGCAGAAGGCGATATCCAAGGAGGGAGAGTCGATTATCTGTCTGCCGAATAAGGTTGTTGTGACAGTAAAAAGCGACATGAAATCCGATATAGATTCGATATCCAAGTGATACCCGAACATTTTTATAGAAAGAATGAGATAAATGAAAACCAGAAAGATTGCATATCTTGGTATGCTTATGGCACTGGCACTGGTGCTAAGCTATGTTGAGTCACTTATACCGTTTGCGGTAGGCATACCGGGAGTGAAGCTTGGGCTTACAAATATAGTGACAGTAATCATGCTTTATATAGCAGCACCCATGGAGACGTTTCTGCTATGTGTATTTCGCGCGGTGCTTTCAGGCTTTATGTTTGGAAATGCGTTCAGCATCATATATTCACTGGCAGGCTGTATACTAAGCTTTATCGTTATGTACCTGCTTAAGAAATCAGATAAATTCAGTTCGGTTTCAATAAGCCTGGTCGGTGGAGTGTGTCACAATATAGGACAGATAATAGTTGCGGCTATAGTTTTGTCAACCTACAGCGTAGTGTACTATATTCCGGTGCTTCTTGTGGCAGGATGCATCACGGGACTTGTGATTGGAATAGTAGCTTCACAGGTGCTTTTAAGAATTTCTGACAGCTTTCATGTATAGTTTTAATGGGCTGTAATCTACGTATATTTAATAATAAAAGGAGATGCTGCTGTTTTATGCCTGTGTGTCAGGTACAGTCGAAACAGTAACAAATGGATTCAATGTATGCATATATAAAAGGAGAGCTTGCAGAAAAAAATATAGACAGCATTGTAGTGGAGGCTGCAGGTGTAGGCTATCTCATTTACATACCGACGCAGTATTTTGATATGCTGCCTGACGAGGGAGAGGATGTAAAAATTTACACCTACCTATGTGTCAGGGAGGATGCCATGATACTTTACGGTTTTTTGAGCAAGGATGATCTTGAAATCTTTAAGCTGCTGATTACGGTCAGCGGAATCGGACCAAAGGGCGGCCTTGCGATTTTGTCAACTCTGCCTGCCGATGATTTACGTTTTGCGATTCTATCGGGCGACTCAAAGGCTATATCAAAGGCACCGGGAATAGGTGCAAAGACGGCTCAGAGAGTGATACTTGATTTAAAGGACAAGCTGTCGCTTGAGGATGCATTTGAAAAGAAGCTTGAGAATCAGACTTCCGGTGCTGCTGTATCCATGAACAGCACTGTGAAAAATGATGCTGTCATGGCGCTCAATGCGCTTGGATACTCATCTACTGAGAGTCTTAAGGCAGTGTCCAAGGTTGATATCACAGAGGATATGGATGTAGAGGATGTGCTGAAGCTTGCGCTCAAAATATGCTGATTGATAAAAGCTGTAAGCTTAAAACAGAAACGGGGAACAAAACGTGAAAAGAGTAATTTCCACACAATTGCAGGAAGAGGACATAAAGATAGAGAAATCCCTGCGTCCTATGTATTTTGATGACTATATCGGTCAGCAGAAGATAAAGGACAATTTAAAAATATATATTGAAGCCGCAAAATCAAGGGGCGAAGCGCTTGATCATGTGCTGTTTTACGGACCACCGGGGCTTGGAAAGACAACGCTTGCTGGAATCATTGCAAATGAGATGGGTACAAAGATAAAGGTGACCTCCGGTCCTGCAATAGGTAAGCCGGGAGAGATGGCAGCCATACTCAACGGACTTTCTGAGGGAGATATACTGTTTGTCGATGAGATTCACAGATTAAACCGTCAGGTGGAGGAGGTGCTCTATCCTGCCATGGAGGATTACGCCATTGATATCATGATTGGTAAGGGCGAGTCTGCAAAGTCAATCAGATTCAACCTGCCCAAATTCACCCTTGTAGGTGCAACAACGAGGGCGGGCATGCTGTCAGCGCCTCTTCGCGACAGGTTTGGCGTGGTAAATCACATGGAGTTTTACACTGTCGATGAGCTAAAGCATATTATCGTCAATTCCGCAAAGGTGCTTGGAGTTGAGATAGATGACAAGGGAGCCTACGAGATGGCGCGTCGTTCAAGAGGTACCCCAAGACTTGCAAACAGACTGCTAAAGCGTGTCAGGGATTTTGCGCAGGTCAAGTATGACGGCAAAATCACCTATGATGTGGCAAGCTTTGCGCTGGACCTTTTGGAAGTGGACAAGTACGGACTGGATTTGAATGACAGAAATATACTTCTTACCATCATTGACAAGTTTGCGGGAGGACCGGTAGGTCTTGATACGCTTGCAGCGGCAATAGGTGAGGATGCCGGAACCATTGAGGATGTTTACGAGCCGTATCTGGTGAAGAACGGCTTCATAAACCGCACACCAAAGGGACGTGTGGCTACAGAACTAGCCTTTGAGCATTTTGAGAGAAAAAGGGCTTAAAGTTGCAATTTATATCTATAAGGCATATAATAATTAAGTATTTGATATTGAAATTGATATTAATATAGCTGATTTGAATAAATGTGAAAACGGAGGATGATTAAATGTCTGCAAAAACAAATGCCGAGGTGGTAATAGACGGAAAGGTTTACACACTGTCAGGATATGAGAATGAGGAATACTTACAGAAGGTTGCGGCATACATCAACAACAAGATTGCAGAGTTTGATGATATGGATGAGTATAAGCATCTTCCGGGCAATATGAAGAGCACACTTATCGAGCTCAATATTGCGGATGATTATTTCAAGGCAAAGGCACTTGTCGAAAAGCTCGAGGGTGATATAGAGAATAAGGATAAGGAAATATACGATTTAAAGCATGATTTAATTTCCAATCAGGTAAAGACCGAGAATGCTGAGGCAAGCATGAAGGAGCTTGAGGCACAAAACAAGGAGCTTTTACTCAACAAGGCGAGACTTGAGGCAACTCTTGAGGAGTCACTTCTTGATGGAAAAAGCCTGTTAAAAAATCTGCACATGCTTCTAAAGGGGCAAATGACAGTAGCGATAAATAGCAATAAAAGGGAACAGTTATCGTACACTGTTCCCTATTTTATTGCAGATTTATATAACATAAAATTAGCATCTATATGAGGAAATATATGAGAAATAAAGATTTTGAACTACTTGCACCGGCAGGGAACCTTGAGATACTTAAGGGTGTGATAGAAAGCGGCGCCGATGCTGTGTATGTGGGCGGAAGCATGTTTGGAGCCAGGCATATGCCAATAATTTCACAGAGGAGGAGCTTTTAGAGGCAATTGATTTTGCGCATTTACGAGGAGTAAAGGTGTATCTGACGGTCAATACGCTGATTAAAAACAGTGAGTTATCAAAGCTCTACGACTACCTGCTTGTGTACTACAAAAGAGGGCTTGACGCAGTGATAGTGCAGGATATTGGAGTGGTGAAGGCTATCCATGAATATTTTCCGTCAATGGAGATACATACGAGTACACAGATGACGGTGACTGGAGCAGACGGAGTGCGTTTTCTTTCACAGTTTGGAGTGACGCGTGTGGTCATGGCAAGGGAGGTTTCTCTTGCGAGATGAAGCGCATACATGAGGAAACAGGCATGGAGCTTGAAGCCTTTGTGCACGGAGCATTGTGCTATTCGTATTCGGGACAGTGCCTTTTCAGCAGTATTTTAGGTGGTAGAAGCGGAAACAGAGGCCGCTGTGCACAGCCGTGCAGACTGCCGTATACCGTGGAGGGCAAAAAGGATGAATACATTTTAAGCCTTAAGGATATGTGTGGTATAAAGGCTTTTGACAAGCTGCATGATGCAGGTGTTTATTCGCTCAAGATTGAGGGACGTATGAAGCAACTTGAGTATGCATGCGGAGTGGTAAAATACTACAGAAGCTATATCGACAGTATGAAGCCTGTTACCGATGCTGATTATGACAGGATAAAGGCACTTGGAAACCGCTGTGGTTTCACAGACAGGTATTATTTCGACCACAATGGCTCTGATATGGTGACTTATGTGAAGCCTAATTTCGTTTCAAATGCTGCAGAGCCTTCGCCTGAAAAAAGAAAGCTTTCGATAGAGGGAGAGCTTGTTTTAAGAGAGGGCGAGCCCGGAAGCCTCACTGTAAAAAGAGGTGATGTGACATACAAAGCTTCAATAGAACCTGTCAGCGCCGCACTTAAGGCACCGCTTGATAAAAAAGCCGCTATAGACAGGATAAACAAAACCGGTGATACAGACTTTGAGTTTTCACATATTAAAGCTCAAATCGGAGAAAACGTCTTTGTGCCAAACGGAGCACTAAACAAGCTGCGGCGTGATGCAATTTCAGGGCTTTGTGATAAGCTGTTGAAAAAGTATTACAGGGATGACGCACGATATGCTGATATATCAAGTATGTGTGAGCTTCCTGAACATGTCGTAAAAAGCGACTCAGCACATGAAGATGGAGCTGTAAATGCAAAGGATTACACTGCCATATGCTCGTGTATGACACGCGCGCAGCTTGATACACTTATTAGCTATGACTGCTTTGACGTATTTTATCTGGATTTTGACATGTATGACAGGAATACTCTGATACAGCAGTTTGCAGATGATGTGAAATGCCTTACAAAGCGAAATAAAAAAGTGTATCTCATGCTGCCTACGATATTCAGGGCGGATTCATCGGATTATTTTGTATCTATCGCAAAAGAGCTTGATAAGGTAAGCTTCGAGGGCTTTGTTGTGAAAAATTATGAGGAGCTTTATCTGACAGAAAATTTGTTTACAGGGAAAAAAGTTATTTTAGACCACAATATGTATACCTTTAATGATGTTTCAAAGAGTGCTTTTTTTGAGCACGGAGTAAGTGGTGACACAGTGCCGCTTGAGCTCAATTCAAGGGAGATTATGCATAGAAACAATATAGGCTCGCAGATGATAGTCTATGGATATTATCCGCTTATGACCACCGCCAATTGTGTGCACAAAAACACAAAGGGCTGTGATAAAAAGCAAAAACTTATATATTTAAAGGACAGATACAATAAATCCTTTGCAGTTTGTAACAACTGTAAGGAGTGCTATAATACAATATATAATTCACTGCCTACCATGCTCACAAAGAATATAGGTAAGCTTAAGGAGGCTGGTATCAGGAGTTTTAGATACAGCTTTACAATCGAGACTCCAAAGCAGATTAAGGCGGTTATGGATGATAAGGTAGCTGAATATACAAACGGACATTACAAAAGAGGAGTAGAATAACATGGTACATCTGATAGTACAGCTTTCCAAGTATATTATGATAATACTTTTTCTCATATATACTTTTTTATGCTTTCATTTATTCAAGTATCCCGACAAGCCGAAAAAGCAGAGGCATATATATAATCTGCAGAGATTTTATATGTTTCTAATTCATTTAGATGGTTTTTTGGTGCTCTTTGTCACGACAATGGATACAAAGATAATAGGCTTTTATATAGCACAGCTTGTGCTTTTTGAATCAATTTATCTGATTTATCATAAGTTTTATAAGAATGCCTCAGAGCTTGTGCTAAACAATATGGTGATGATGCTTTGTATAAGCATGATTATTTTAACTAGAATTTCGTTTGACAAGGCATTAAGGCAGTTTGTTTTTGTGCTTGCCGGAACGATATTTGCGTTTTTAATACCGCTTATCATGCAAAAAGGCACGATGTTTCGAAAACTGACATGGACATATGCCGGTGTGGGAATACTTGGTCTTTTGTCAGTGCTTGTGGTAGGAGTGGCGAGCAGGGGAGCAAAGCTCTCTTTGACCTTTGGTCCTGTTTCGATTCAGCCGTCTGAGTTTGTGAAGATACTTTTGTATTTTTATAGCATCCATGCTGTATAAATCAACTGATTTAAAGCAGCTTGCCATAACAAGCGGCATATCGGCAGTGTTTGTGTTGATACTTGTTGCATCAAACGACCTCGGTGGAGCGCTCTTGTATTTCTTTACATATCTGGTCATGATTTATGTTGCGACAAAAAGGTTTTATATTTTTGCCGGAGGTCTTGCATTTGTTGGGCTTGGAATGTATGCAGGCTATCATCTGTTTTCACATGTGAAGAACAGAATTGTTGCATGGCTTGACCCTCTTTCTGTCATAGACAAGGCTGGCTATCAGGTGTGTCAGTCGCTCTTTGCCATAGGTACAGGCGGACTGTTTGGCTTTGGACTGGGACAGGGACTGCCAAATAAGATACCTATTGTGTCTAAAGACTTTATCATAGCGGCTATCTCAGAGGAGATGGGCGGTATATTTGCTGTCTGCCTCATTATGGTTTGTGTCAGCTGCTTTCTTATGATATTTAATCTTTCCATGCAGATGAAGGATGCATTTTACAAGTATGTGGCGCTGGGACTTGGCAGTGTGTATGCGCTTCAGGTGCTTTTAACTGTCGGCGGCTCAACCAAGTTTATACCGATGACCGGTGTGACGCTGCCGCTTGTGAGCTACGGTGGCAGCTCGCTTCTATCTACGATGATTATTTTTGGAATGATACAGGGCATGTATATTATGCAGGCAGCCCCTGAAAAAAGGAGAAATATAGATGACAAGAGACGAAAGGACCATGAGACAAAAAACAGACAAAAGCAGACAGCTAAAGAGCCGGGCGCGCAGGGAAGTCAACAGAGAAGGAGAAAATCGGCAGCAGGCGGCAAAAACAGCACGAAGACACAGAAATAGAGAGTATGCGGTTGTTACATATTTTTTCCTTATAGTTTTTGTTGGATTGATAGGTTATTTCTTATATTTCCAGTTTGTAAAAAGCGACGAATTCATCAACAGCCCATACAATTCGCTGCAGGATCTTTTCTCTAAGAATGTAGAGAGGGGCGAGATACAGACTAAGGATGGACATGTCATAGCTCGGACAAAGGTAGGTTCAGATGCGTCTGAGACAAGGGAATACCCTGACGACAGGATGTTTGCGCATGTGGCGGGCTTTGCCGTAAACGGTAAGGCAGGGCTTGAAAAGCAGGAAAATTTCTCATTGCTTCGCTCACATGAGTTTTTCCTTGACCAGATAGTAAATGATATAAGCGGTAAGAAAAATACCGGTGATAATGTCGTAACCACACTGGATTACGAAGCACAGGCGGCTGCATACAATGCACTTGATGACTATGAAGGTGCTGTCATTGCAATTGAGCCGAAGACAGGAAAGATTGCAGTTATGGTGTCAAAGCCTGATTATGACCCAAATACCATCGCAAGTGACTGGGAGAGCGTAAACGGTGATGGCAGCACTTCTCTTTACAACAGGGCAACACAGGGACAGTATGCTCCGGGCTCAGTGTTTAAGATTTTTACAGCACTTGAGTATTATAACGAAAATCCGTCTACATACAACGACTACAGCTTTGATTGTGACGGCAGTATTACAAAGGACGGCTTTACAATCCACTGTGCCGGCAATAAATCACACGGACAGGAGGACTTAACAAAGTCGTTTGCAAAGTCATGTAACTCGTCATTTTCCAATATAGGTCTTTTGGTGGATAACAATAAGCTTAATACCTTGTGTGACGATATGCTTTTCAATAAGAATCTGCCTATAGCCTTTGATTCAAAAAAGAGTAAATTTGCACTGGATAACAATGCTTCGTCAGCTCTGACCATGCAGACCACGATAGGTCAGGGAAACACGCTTGTTTCACCGCTTCATATGTGCATGATTGCCGGTGCAATCTGCAATGATGGAAATCTGATGAGGCCATATCTGGTAGACCATACGGAAAATGCGAGCGGGGCGCTTGTGGAGCAGAATAAACCGGCTTCATACAAGCAGATTATGTCAAAGGATCAGGCAGCTTTTCTCCAGAATCTTATGGCAGCAGTGGTATCTGATGGAACAGGCGCAAAGCTAAGCAATCAGAGCTATGAGGCCTTTGGAAAGACCGGAACTGCCCAGGTATCAGATTCTACAGACCAGACAAATGCCTGGTTTGTGGGCTATGGAAAAAAGGATGGCTACAATGATCTGGCAATCGCAGTAATTGTGGAGGATTCGGGTGCCGGAAGCACATATGCGGTGCCGGTGGCAAAAAAGGTATTTGATAAATATTTCAATGAATAGGCTTGTTGCACTTTTTTTAGAAGTAGGTTATACTTAAGTGTAATGACAGACGTTATCGTTCATATTTCGCTTGAACTGACAGATAGCGTTTAAACCACACTTGGAGGAATGGCAATGATAGAAGCAACGAGCTGTGGCGGTGTGGTAATCTTTCGTGGCAAAATATTACTCTTATACAAGAACTACAGGAACAGGTACGAGGGGTGGGTACTGCCCAAGGGAACTGTGGAATCTGATGAAGAGTACAAGGACACTGCAATCCGTGAAGTGAAAGAGGAGACTGGTGCCAGTGCAACGATAATCCAATACGTGGGTAAGAGCCACTATTCTTTTACCGTGCCACATGATACAGTGGAAAAGGATGTACACTGGTATCTTATGATGGGCGAAAGTTATTATAGTAAACCGCAAAGAGAAGAGTATTTCATGGATTCAGGGTTTTACAAGTATCACGAGGCATATCATCTGCTCAAGTTTGCAAATGAGAAGCAGATACTTGAGAAGGCTTACAATGAGTACCTGGATTTAAAGAAAAGTAACTTATGGGGGACACACAAGTATTATTAGTATTATTAAAAAGCAGTTTTAAAAACTGCTTTTTGAGGTTTTGGAATGAAATGGTATGAGGATTTATTTGTAGGAGAGTCTGTTACCGGAAAGATAAAGAAAATCAAGTGGAAGATAGAGCATAATGCCGGCATGCTTCACACATACATCATCACGTTTCCGTCAAATGAGGAAAATCTTTTGGATATCATTCCGACAAGAGAATTGCTGCAAAAGGGATATCCTAAGAAGAATCTGCACATAATCGCAGTAGCGGGTAATTATGATGAGGCGCTTTTGCTGGCCTGTGATATTGTTAAGGAGACATACGAAAATACAGGTAAAACAGATGTGAAGAGCTATTTAAAGAGCAGACGGAGGAAATAGATAGATGATATTTACGATTTTAAAGGTCATAGGCATCATACTCCTTGTAGTGCTTGCTCTTATACTTACAGCGCTGCTTTGCGTACTGTTTGTGCCGGTCAAGTACAGGGCTGTCGGAAGCTTTGACAATACAGACATAAGAGCAAAAGCACATGTGTCATGGCTTTTGCATTTGTTTGCACTGCATATAGAGTATGCGGATGAAACTGACGGATATATAAGGTTTGCTTTTGTGAAGAAGAAGCTGTTTGATAATTATGAGGCTTTGGATGATGACGATATGGATGAGGCAGCTAAAACTGAAACAGAAGATAAAGTCAGAGAAAACACCGGAGATGGGCCTCAAATACCGGCAGATGAGTCAGAACATGTCGCAGATGAACAGACAGAGAATGAAAGCACAGCACAGACTTCTAACGAGCAAAGGACAGTAAGTGATGAGAATCAGCATATAAAACAACAAACTAAGTTCACTCATCAAAAAACGTATAAAAAGCGAAACAAAAAGTCACATAAAAAACAATTTAAAGATAAGTCAGAAAAAATAAAAAACTGTATCTATAAGCTAAAAAGAGAATACAGTGATGAGAGAAATAAAGCTGCTTTTTTGCATCTGAAAAAAGAGCTTTTTATCATTCTTAAAAGAATATGCCCAAGGAGGCTTAAGCTTACAATGGTTTATTCAACCGGCTCGCCGGATACAACAGGTATTTCATTAGGTATTTTAGCATGTTTTCCTGTCGGCTATACAAACAGATGGCGGATCACACCCGATTTCGAGAGTGAAAATCCATATGCAAAGGGCAGCTTTGACATAAAGGGGCATGTGATAGTAATAAGTATTTTGGCGGCAACACTTAGAATTTTATTTGATAAAAACTGCCGCAGATTATATAATAGGATAAGCAGATAGGAGGAAGATATTATGGCAGATAATAGTTTTAACAACACAGTAGAGTCACTTTTCAAGGGGATGGACAGCTTTATCACTACAAAGACGGTGGTTGGTGATGCGATTCATATAGGGGATACTATCATACTTCCACTTGTGGATGTGTCGTTTGGAGTGGCAGCAGGAGCATTTTCGGCAGAAAAGAAAAATAACGGAGCCGGTGGTATGGGTGGAAAGATTCAGCCAAGTGCAGTGCTCGTTATCCAGAATGGACAGACAAAGCTTGTCAATGTAAAGAATCAGGAAGGTATGACCAAGATACTTGATATGGTGCCGGACATTGTAAGCCGTTTCTCAAAGGGAAAAAATGATGACCTTAATCTCGACGATGTAAATGTAGATGAGGCAGAGGACGATAAGCAGGATTAATTTCATATATGTGAGCAAATAAAAAGGACATCCAAACGGATGTCCTTTAAAATTCAAAAGATTCAAAAATAAAGACTAAGCTCTCTCAACTTTGCCAGATCTTAAACATGAAGTACATACATATAACTTCTGTGGAACTCCATTGACCTTGCAAGAAACCTTCTTAATGTTTGACTTCCAAACATGATTTGATCTTCTATGAGAATGGCTGACATTATTTCCATAATGAACACCTTTTTCACAAATTGCACATTTTGCCATGATATTGCACCTCCTTGCATTTCACTAAGCTTACCATACTCTTAAGCTCACAACAAATGTATTCTATCAGATTAAAATAAAGAATGCAAGGATAAAATATAAAAATATTTGCTTTTTGTGAAAAAAAAGGTATAATAACATTAGCTACGTCACAATATGATGGAGGTATATATTATGAAGGGACAGATGGATACCCAATATGGACAAATTTTAATTGATACAGATGTTATTGCAACCTATGCAGGCTCTGTAGCTGTAGAGTGCTTTGGAATAGTAGGCATGGCAGCGGTCAACATGAAGGATGGTCTTGTAAAGCTTTTAAAGAGAGATTACCTGAACCATGGAATAAATGTAAAGGTAGATGAGAACAACGAAATTACGATTGATTTTCATGTAATAGTAGCGTATGGTATTTCAATCGGCACTGTTTCGGACAATCTTATCGAGACGGTTAAGTACAAGGTTGAGTCATTTACAGGAATGAAAATTGCAAAGATCAATATTTACGTTGAGGGCGTAAGGGTAATTGATTAAGGAGGACTACAAAAAGTGGAGATCACAAGCATTAATTCAAAGCTCCTTGCAAGGATGTTTCTTGCGGGAGCCAAGAATCTTGATTCAAAGAAAGACTGGATAAATGAGCTGAATGTATTCCCGGTACCGGATGGTGATACGGGAACAAATATGACAATGACAATCATGTCTGCGGCCAAGGAGGTCAGCTCGCTCACAGAGCCTACCATGGCAGAGCTTGCAAAGGCTATTTCATCAGGCTCTTTAAGAGGTGCCAGAGGAAACTCGGGTGTTATCTTATCACAGCTTTTCAGAGGCTTCTGCAAGGTTATAAAGGAATACGATGAGATAGATGTCACTATTCTTTGTGAGGCATGCCAGAAGGCGGTTGAGACAGCTTACAAGGCAGTTATGAAGCCAAAGGAGGGAACTATCCTTACAGTGGCAAAGGGCGCAGCAGAAAAGGCTCTGGAGCTGTCAGACGAAACAGAGGATGTTGTCACATTTGTTGAAGGGGTTATAAAGCAGGCTGAGTATGTGCTTGACCAGACACCGGAGATGCTTCCTGTATTAAAACAGGCAGGTGTTGTGGATTCGGGCGGACAGGGACTTGTTCAGGTATTAAAGGGAGCATATGATGCCCTTATCGGCAAGGAGATTGACTATACAATCGAGGGCGCACCAACAGGAGCAGCCCCTGCAAAGATTTCGGCTGAGACAGAGGCAGAGATTAAGTTTGGTTACTGCACAGAGTTTATTATTGTACTCAATGCGCCAATGTCAGACAATGAGGAGCACGCATACAAGGCATTCCTCGAGTCAATCGGTGACTCTATAGTCGTTGTAGCTGACGATGAGATCGTAAAGACTCACGTACATACAAACGACCCTGGACTTGCACTGCAGAAGGCACTTACCTTCGGCTCACTCAGCAAGATAAAGATCGACAATATGCGTGAGGAGCATCAGGAAAAGCTCATCAAGGATTCACAGAAGCTTGCAGCACAGCAGAAGGCTGAGGAAGAGGCTTATGAAGCTGCTCAGGCTGATGAAAAGACAAATAACATGCCTGCAAAGGAAATGGGCTTTGTATCTGTTTCAATCGGAGAAGGCATGAATGAAGTGTTTAGAGGCCTTGGAGTGGACTATCTCATAGAGGGTGGTCAGACAATGAACCCTAGCACAGAGGATATGCTCAACGCTATCGAGCAGGTAAATGCGAAGACAGTATTTATCCTGCCAAACAACAAGAATATCATCATGGCTGCAAACCAGGCAGTAGACCTTGTTGAGGATAAACAGATTATTGTTATCCCTACAAAGACTATCCCACAGGGTATCACAGCGCTCGTAAATTATATCCCTGATCACAGTGCCGAGGAGAATAAAGAGCAGATGATGGCTGAGATAGAAAATGTCAAGACAGGACAGGTGACATATGCAGTCCGCGATACTGAGATTGACGGAAAAACCATCAAGCAGAACGACTTCATGGGAATCGGAGACAAGAGCATCCTTTCTGTTGGAACAGACTTAAGGGCTACCACACTTGAGATGGTAGATGCATGGTAGATGAGGATTCTGCGATTGTCAGCATCTATTTCGGAAGCGATTCTGATGAGGACTCAGCTAATGAGCTTGCGGCAGCAATCGAAGAGAAATATCCTGATGTAGAGGTTGAGGTCAACGATGGCGGACAGCCAATCTACTATTATGTTATTTCTGTAGAGTAAAGCCTTTTAAAGAATATAAATGATATTTATTATATTTAGGAGCAAATATGGATATAGCTTCACCGATTACCGCGGTTAAGGGAATCGGGGAAAAAACACAAAAAGCATTTGCTAAAATGGGAGTATACACCGTTGGTGATATACTCCTTCATTTTCCCCGGGATTATGTAAAGTTTCCGGAAATAACGGATATTGATGAACTGAATAATGTAAACGTAAGCAGCACCTATGCCATCCATGCTGTGATTAAAAAGGCACCTGTAGTGAAAAATACAGCGAGAATGCAGATTACATTGCAGGATATCGGCTCGCCCGGGCATATGATACAGCTGGTATGGTACCGTATGCCATACCTTAAGGCACAGCTTGTGCAGGGGAGACATCTTATATTTTACGGACATATTAAGCCAAAGGGAGGCCGATATGTCATGGAGCAGCCTGTGGTGTATGAGGTGCAAAAGTACGAGGCTATACGCGATACACTGCAGCCTGTGTATTCCGTGACAAGCGGTGTGACAAACAATCTGATAGTGAAGACGATAAAGGAGACTCTGTCACATGATACACTGTTGTCAGATTATCTGCCTAAGGATATAAGGCACAGGTACGGCTTTTGCGAGTACAATTATGCCATGAAGCAGATACATTTCCCTGATGACTTTGACGCTCTTGTGGAGGCAAGAAGAAGGCTTGTTTTTGATGAGTTTTTTCTCTTTATCATGGGCATGCGGTATCAGAATAAAAAGCAGCAGAAGGACAAAAATGAGTTTGAGTTTACGGATGATGCTTTTATAGACGGACTGATTGAGAAGCTTCCGTATGAGCTGACAGGCGCGCAGAAGAAGACGATAGATGAGATAAAGCAGGATATTAAAAGTCCTTATGTGATGCAGAGGCTTATTCAGGGCGATGTGGGCTCAGGAAAGACGATTGTTGCTTTTCTTCTTATGGCATGGGCGTCAAAATGTGGCTATCAGTCTGCCATAATGGCTCCGACGGAGGTGCTTGCAAACCAGCATTATGAGACGTTTTGCTCACTGGTTAGTCAGTTTGGACTTGACAGTCCTGTTGTGCTTCTTACCGGCTCCATGACGGCAAAGCAGAAAAGAGAGGCCTATGAGCGCCTTGAAAACGAGAAAAATGCGCTTATTATAGGCACTCATGCGCTCATACAGGAGAAAGCGGATTTTCCAATCTGTCGCTTGTTATCACAGATGAGCAGCACAGATTTGGCGTGAAGCAGAGAGAGAGCTTCTCGGATAAGGGAAGAAAGCCACATATACTTGTGATGAGTGCCACTCCGATACCGCGTACTTTAGCAATAATCATATACGGTGATATGGATATCTCTGTCATAAATGAGGTGCCGGCAAAGAGGCTTCCGATCAAGAACTGTGTGGTTGGCACGGCGTTCAGGCCAAAGGCTACAGCTTCATCGAGGAGCAGGTGAGAGCCGGTCATCAGGCGTATGTTATATGTCCTCTTGTGGAGGAAACCGAAAACTCGGAAGGGGAAAATGTCACAGATTATGCAAATGTGCTTAAAGCGGCACTGCCAAAGGATATCACGGTAGATGTGCTTAACGGCAGGATGAAGAGCAAGGCAAAGGATGAGGTGATGCAGCGCTTTGCAAATAATGAGTCGCAGGTGCTTGTGTCCACAACAGTCGTGGAGGTTGGTGTAAATGTGCCCAATGCAACCGTCATGATGATAGAAAATGCAGACAGGTTTGGACTTGCACAGCTTCATCAGCTGAGAGGCCGTGTAGGCAGGGGAGATGCACAGTCGTATTGCATTTTCATCAATTCGTCAAATTCAAAGAAATCAAAAAAACGTCTGGAGATACTAAATAAATCAAATGATGGCTTTTATATAGCAAGTGAGGATTTAAAGCTCAGAGGTCCCGGGGATTTCTTTGGAATCAGGCAGAGTGGAGACCTTGCGTTTGCACTTGCGGATGTGTATCAGGACAGCGATGTGCTAAAGGAAGCATCTGAGATGGTGGATGAGGTGCTTGAAGCAGACCCGGCGCTTTGTACACCGGAAAACAGAATACTGAAAAAGAAAATGGATGAATTTGCAAAAGAACAATTAAAGAGGATGAATCTGTGATGAGCTTAAATGGCTAAAATAAAAGCTGATATAGCATGCATGACTATGCATGTGTATATCAGCTTTTTTACTTTAAGCGTTTTGGAATGGTTATGAAATTGTTATGAAATAAGTATAATCTGCTTACTCAATCTGCCTGATATCGGATATATCCGGGTGAATCGTGAGAGAATAGTTTGTGTAATACACGACAAAGCCGGCTGCGGCACCGTTTGGCTTTTTGACATTTTTCTTTTGCAGATAGTCTATCTCTACCTTGTCGGCATTTTTGCCCTTTGAGTAGTAGCCTGCGAGCTTGCCGGCCTCCTCAAAGGTGCTGTCCGGCAGCTCTTTGTTTTCAGCTTTTACAATGACATGTGAGCCGGGCATGCCCTTGGCGTGGAACCACCAGTCGTTTCCGGTTGCCAGCTTGAAGGTGAGCTCATCGTTCTGGTAGTTGTTTTTGCCAACGTACATATCAAAGCCGTCTGATGAGATATAGTGGAAGGGTTTGCTCTTTACCTTCTGTTTCTTTGAACCCTTTCCTTTTTTGATAAAACCGTATTCTATCAGTTCATCCTTTATCTGACGAGGTCGTCAGCACTTAAAGCGATATCCAGTGAATTCTGAATTGATTCGAGATGGTCTATCTGACCTTTTGTTTCAAGAATCAGCTCGTTCAATGCTTCGGCAGTACGCTTCATCTTTCCGTATTTGTCAAAGTATTTCTGCGCGTTCTCGGCAGGAGTTTTTGTGTTGTCGATAGGGATTTTGATGATTTTGTTGTCATCATAATAGTTTGCAGCTTCAAGAAACTTGTCGTCCGGTGTAAGTCCGTAGCCGAATGCGTTGATAAGCTCGCCGTACACCTTGTACTTTTCGCGTTTTTCGGAGTCCTTAAGCTGCTTCATCTGCAGGGAATATTTCTTCTGGTTTCGCTCCAGGAGGGTATTTACGTGTTTTCTCAGGTCGGCTGACTTCTGACGTATACGTGTATAGGTGTTTCTCTCAGAGTAGTAAAGCTCTAAAACCTCTGATATGGATTCATATTTTGTGACCGTTAAATCGCTATACTGAGTCAGCTCTATTGAAGAAAATTCCTTTGGTTCATTGCCGTCACGCACGATATTCGGCGTAAAACGATTATTTTTTATGTCCTCCATCATCATGTGAAGTTGCTTCCCAGGTGCAAAAGCTCATCGTGTGAGTAGGCAGCTACAGGGGAGTCCGCGTCAAGGCCTGCCCTGTGAGCCAGCTCATTTGCCACAAGGGGCTGATGCCGGAAAAGGATGAGTAGATAGCCTTTGAAACAGTAAGCGGCTTTGCTGATATAATATCCACAAACTGTTTCGAATCTATAGTCAGAGGATTATATTTATCCTCCTGTGTCGCGGGGATGGTGTAGCTCTGCCAGGAAGCACCTCACGCACAGAGCTTACGGATGCGGGAATACGCTTGGCACTGTCTATTATCGTACCATCGGAGTCGGTAAAGATGATGTTTGAATATTTGCCCATCAGCTCGATAATAAGCACCTTGTGGCATAGATCGCCCATCTCGTTTAAGTGCTCGATTTCAAAGTTTATGATACGCTCCATGCCCGGCTGGTAAATCTTTGTGATGCGTCCGTTTGCTATATGCTTTCTTAAAACCATGCAAAATGTAGGGGCAGTGAGAGGGCTTACCTTATTTGTGGGTGTCAGGTAGATGAATGGAAGAGATGCACTTGCAGACATCGAAAGCCTGAAAGAGCCGTTTGGTCCCTTTAGGGTAAGAAGCAGCTCATCTGCCTCAGGTTCTGCGATTTTACTGATTTTTGAGTTTAGTATCGTACTGTTTAGCTCTGCAACTATATTTGAAATGACTATTCCGTCTAAAGCCATGATGTTCCTCCTTATTTCCTATAAATATTCTAAGCTGCTGAATATTTATAATCATGAATATTTATATTATAATATATTTGACGAAAATCTCAAGGAGTTATATAATAAACTCATCTATGCATATGCGAAAGGAAAAATTATGATTAAAAGTATGACCGGCTTTGGCAGATACGAGTACGCAGATGCAAGCCGTAAGATTACAGTTGAGGTAAAATCTGTAAATCACAGATATCTGGATGTCAATATCAAGATGCCTAAAAAGCTTAATTTCTTCGAGAGTGCAATAAGGACTCTGCTTAAGGAGTACATAGAGCGTGGCAAGGTCGATATTTATATCACATATGAGGATTTTACAGAAAATAATCTCTCATTGCAGTATAATAAGGCTCTCGCGGGAGAATATCTTAAGTATCTTAATCAGATGGCGGAGGAATTCGGACTGGAGAATGATATAAGAGTGAGCACGCTGTCGAGATATCCGGAGGTATTTGCGATGGAGGAGCAGCCTGTAGATGAGGATGAGCTGTGGAGCAGTCTTGAGAAGGCTCTTCGCGGTGCATTTGAGCCATTTGTTGAAAGCCGCGTGCGCGAGGGAGAAAATCTTAAAAAAGACCTTTGCGAAAAGCTCGATAATATGGTATCATATGTTGATTTCATTGAGGAGCGTTCGCCACAGATTATTGTCGAATATCGTGCGCGTCTTGAGGAAAAGCTAAGAGAGCTGCTTGCAGACAATCAGCTTGATGATTCAAGAATAGCCCAGGAGGTCACTATTTTTGCGGACAAGATCTGTGTGGATGAGGAGACAGTCAGGCTCAAAAGCCATATCCTTTCCATGAAGGATTCGCTAAATGCCGGTGGCAGTGTGGGAAGAAAGCTTGATTTCCTCGCACAGGAGATGAACCGTGAGGCGAATACCATCCTTTCAAAGTCCAATGATCTTAAGATTTCTGACACAGGCATCAGTCTTAAAACTGATATAGAAAAGGTCAGGGAACAGATTCAAAATATTGAGTAATTTTAGGAGATTGTGATGAGTAACACAGGAAAATTAGTTGTTTTTTCAGGCTTTTCGGGTTCCGGAAAGGGTACTATCATGAAGGAGCTTATGGCAAAGCATGGTGATGATTATGCACTGAGCGTATCAGCCACGACCAGAGGTCCAAGGCCGGGTGAGGAGCATGGCAGAGAGTATTTTTTTATCTCAGAGGAAGAATTTGAACAGATGATAAAGGCAGACGGACTGCTTGAGTATGCCAAGTATGTAGATCATTACTACGGCACACCAAAGTCATATGTAAATGAGCAGCTTAGCGCAGGAAAGAATGTGATTCTTGAGATAGAAATCCAGGGAGCTTTAAAGATAAAGAAGCAGTTTCCTGATACGGTGCTTATGTTTGTGTCAGCGCCGAGTGCAGATGAGCTTAAGGACCGGCTTGTAGGAAGAGGCACAGAGACAAAAGAGGTCTGTGCACAGAGACTTTCAAGAGCATATGAGGAGTCTTTGGGCATAGAGAAATATGATTATTTAGTGGTAAATGATAAGCTTGACGATTGTGTAGAGCTTGTGAATGATATCATCCACAGCTCTGACGACACAAAAAAGAATCAGGATTATCTGGTATCATCAAATATAGATTTTATAAATAAAATGAGAAAAGAGCTTTTAAGCTTTTCGAAAGGAGATAAATAATATGATACATCCATCGTATGTAGAGTTAATGAAGGTAGTAAACAACAATGTAGAGATAGGTGAAGAGCCGGTAGTAAACAGCCGTTATTCTATCGTTATTGCTGCAGCAAAGCGTGCACGCCAGATTATTGATGGTGCAGAACCGCTTATCGCACGCCCTAAGTGCAATAAGCCATTATCTATTGCTGTAGAGGAGCTGTACACGGGAGCTGTCAGAATCGTCTCAGATGATGAGGATTTAAACGAAGGCGAAGAGGCTTAATCTAGGAGGGGAAAGGCTGTTTTGTCTTTCCCTTTAATTGTTAATACTTACATTTGAGAGGTACTATGAAATTATTATTTATTTCGCTTGGATGCGATAAAAACCTTGTGGATTCAGAGTATATGATAGGCATGCTTGCAAATGACGGCATTGAGATGACCGATGATGAGACGCAGGCTGATATCATTATCGTAAACAGCTGCTGCTTCATAGGTGATGCAAAGGAGGAGAGTATCAATACAATTCTCGAGATGGCTCAGTATAAGGAGACAGGCAAATGCAAATCACTTATTGTGACAGGCTGTCTGGCACAAAGATACAAGGATGAGATTTTTAAGGAAATCCCAGAGGTTGATGCCATACTTGGCACCAATTCATATGATACTATAGTTGAAGCTGTCCATGAGACACTTGAAAAACACAGATACAGCAATCTGCACACCTTAGAGGGACTTCCCAGCATAAAGACAAAGCGTATTGTCACCACAGGAGGGCATTTCGCTTACCTTAAGATAGCAGAGGGGTGCAATAAAAACTGTACCTACTGTGTCATTCCATCTGTCAGAGGCCGTTACAGAAGCGTGCCGATGGAGGATTTGATTGAGCAGGCGAAGAGCCTTGTGGAGCAGGGGGCAAAGGAGCTTATACTTGTTGCCCAGGAGACCACACTTTACGGAGTGGATTTGTATGGTGAGAAGTCACTTCATAAGCTTTTGGATGAGCTCAATAAGATAAGCGGGCTGTTCTGGATAAGGATTATGTACTGCTATCCTGAGGAGATATACGATGAGCTTATAGAGTCCATGATAAAGGATGAGAAGGTATGCCATTATCTGGATATGCCAATCCAGCACTGCAATGACGATATTTTAAGGCGCATGGGCAGAAAAACAACAAAGGCTGAGCTTATGGAGCGTATCAGAATGCTGCGTGAGAGAATACCTGATATCACACTAAGGACCACACTTATATGTGGCTTCCCGGGTGAGACACAGGATAATCACGAGGAGCTTATGCAGTTTGTAAATGATATGGAGTTTGACCGTCTGGGAGCCTTTACGTATTCCCCGGAGGAGGGCACAAAGGCAGCTGCAATGCCTGATCAGATAGATGAGGATATAAAGGCTGACTGGCAGGCTGATGTCATGGAGCTTGAGGAAGAGGTCATTTTTGATAAAAATGAGACACTAAAGGGTAAAGAATTATATGTTTTCATAGAGGGCAAGGTGGCTGATGAAAATGCTTATATCGGCCGTACATACAGAGATGCACCGAATGTTGACGGATATATATTCATCAACACTGATGAGACACTTATGACCGGTGATATATGCAAGGTTATGGTGACCGGTGCGTATGAATATGATTTGATAGGAGAACTTGTAAAATGAATTTACCAAACAAACTTACAATCTTAAGAGTGATACTTATTCCGTTTTTTGTATTTTTCCTTATTTCACCGTTTTTTGACGGATACGGAAATTACATAGCGCTTGCGATATTTATCATTGCAAGTCTGACCGATATGGCTGACGGAAAAATTGCAAGAAAATACAATCTTGTTACAAATTTCGGCAAGTTTATGGATCCGCTTGCAGACAAGCTGCTTGTATGCTCTGCAATGATATGCCTTGTTGATTTAAAGCTCATCCCTGTATGGGTTGTGCTTATTATCATTGCAAGAGAGTTTATCATAAGCGGCTTCAGACTCGTTGCATCAGACAATGGAATTGTCATTGCAGCAAGCTACTGGGGCAAGTTTAAGACAACCTTCCAGATGCTTATGGTTATTGTTATTATTTTTAATATCAATCTGCAGCTTGGCTGGTTAAATATCCTTGGAACAATCCTCATTTATGTGGCACTTGTGCTCACAGTTGTTTCGCTTATTGACTATATTGCAAAGAATAAGGACGTCTTAAAGGACCAGAAATAGACTATAACAGGGAGAAAAGTATGAGAATAATAGCAGGAACGGCGAGAAGCCTCCCTCTAAAGACTATTGAGGGAAAAGATACAAGACCGACTACTGACAAGACGAAGGAGACTCTTTTTAATGTCATGCAGTTTGATGTTCCCGGAGCATATTTTTTAGATCTGTTTGCGGGAAGCGGACAGATAGGACTTGAAGCGTTAAGCCGCGGTGCAGCCTATGCTGTATTTGTGGAGAATTCAAGAAAAGCTGCTTCATGCATCGAGGACAATATCCATTTTACAAAGTTTGATAAAGTCTCAAGGCTTATGATGACGGATGCTGTCACGGCAGTACGTACTCTTGAGGGCAAATACAAATTTGATATCGTGTTTATGGACCCGCCATACAATAAGGAGCTTGAAAAGGAAGTGCTTATTACACTTTCGGACAGTGATATATTAAAGGATGATACACTTATCGTGGTTGAGGCTTCAAACGATACTGATTTTGATTATCTCACAGAGCTTGGCTATGAGATAGTCAAAGAAAAAATTTATAAGACAAACAAGCATGTTTTCATAAAGCGTGCATAGGAGATACAATATGAAGGTAGGAATTTATCCGGGAAGCTTTGATCCGGTGACATTTGGACACCTGGATATAATAGAGCGTTCAGCAAAAATAGTTGACGAGCTGGTTGTCGGAGTACTCAATAATAGTGCAAAAAACTCGTTGTTTTCTTTGGAAGAACGTGTTAGTATGATAAAGGAAATGACAGCACATATACCAAACGTTAGGGTAGGGTGCTTCGAAGGACTTTTAGTTGATTATATGAAGAAAATCAATGCAACAATCATAATAAGAGGATTGCGTGCAGTGACAGATTTTGAGTATGAGCTGCAGATTGCACAGGCTAACGGAGTGCAGAATCCGGAAATAGAGACGGTTTTTCTCACTTCTAGCCTCAATTATTCATATTTAAGCTCTACAATTGTCAAGGAATTTGCATCATACGGAGGAGATATATCAAAGTTCGTACCTGAACAGTTCATTGATAGAATTTATGCCAAATACAATATTACCAGGTAAGGAGACAGTATTTATGAGCAGTAAAATGGAACAGATTATTGAAGAAATCGAAGATTATATTGATGGCTGCAAGCCGTCACCTATTTCAAGAAACAAGATTCTTGTCAATCGTGAACAGTTAGAGGAGCTTCTTTCAGAGCTTCGTACAAAGACCCCTGAGGAGGTCAAGAGATATCAGAAGATCATCAGCAATAAGGAGGCTATCCTTGCTGATGCACAGGCGAAGGCTGATCAGATAATCGCGCAGGCTCAGATTCAGACAAATGAGCTTGTCAGTGAGCATCAGATTATGCAGCAGGCATATGCTCAGGCGAATGAGGTAGTGCAGATTGCAACAAAGCAGGCACAGGAGATACTTGATAGTGCCACAAACGAAGCAAATAATCTCAGAATGAGTGCCATGGCATATACGGACAGCCAGCTTAAGAGCATTGAGGACATCTTAACAGGCTCTATTGAGACTTCAAAGGCCAGATATGACAGCCTTATAAGTTCACTGCAGCAGTTTGAGGATGTTGTTGCAGCAAACAGAGCAGAGCTTTTCCCACCGGAAGAGAATGGCGATGAAGCTGCAGGAGCAGAGTCGTCTGACAATGAGGCAACTTCAGATACATCTGATGATGATATAGAAATCACCAATATTTCCGATTCAGATGAGGATGCGAAATAGGATAATACATAACAGGCATGAGAGTATGCTCATGGCTGCCTTAAGCAGTATGTATCTGTAAAGCCTAAAGCCTGTATCCCGGAATATTGATTTGGTCTGGACCATGCATGATACACCGCCAAATGACAGAAGTGCAATGCACAGCACTATTGACAGGTGCGTGGGATGCATAGACCGCAGACTATGCCGATACCGTTTGTGGTTTCAAAAAAGGCACCTATTATGTCTGCCGACAGTGGCATGCTGCAGTCAGCCTTTTGGGCTATGGTCTGTGGGATACGTGAGACTATAGAGAACAATACAATATATCCACAGAGTTTTATAAGGGTTTCAAACCCTTTCATTATTCCGGCATCAACGATTTGCATGTTAAGCTTAAATCCTTGAGCCGGGATTTTTTGTGTTAAGCTTCTGTTTTTGTTAATTGAAAGCATAGCTATCATTCCTATAGCAGATGGCAGATACAGTGACACAAGATAAATGCTGTAGTGGCTGCATATGTTAAGTTGCTCGGACAGTGCATAGGTAATGATAAAGGGAAGGCTGAAATGGTTTGCCAGTGCACTCAGTATTTCCCTGTGATTTTTATCTATGTATCCTTTGGAACAAAAATCTGCTGTGAGCTTTGCTCCTATCGGGAATCCAAATATTATGCCTATTATGTATGTAAACAGCATGATATGCTTTTGGGGAATGTTTTGCAGCACATTTGTTGAGATAATCAGGTTAGATAAAATCGTAAATATAAATAGAAGCGGAAATATCTGGTTGAACCATAGCATTATGCCTGCTTTAGCGCACGCACTCACCTGTGCCGGAAACAATATGTAATAAATACAAAATAGCAGTATAAAAGCGATAAACAGTAATTTTTTAAGTTTGTTTTTACTCATGTGACAGTATATGTGGAGAGAAATATCAATATGATTCGATTAGATAAATTTTTATCAGAGATGGGGCTTGGCACACGCTCTGAGGTAAAAAAGCTTATAAAGACCGGACAGATAGCCATAAATGGCACGGTGGCCGCAAAGCCTGAGACAAAGGTAGATACTGATGCCGACGAGGTATCAGTTAACGGCAGAATAGTTAAGTATCAAAGGTATGAGTATTACCTGTTCAATAAGCCCTCAGGCTGTGTTTCTGCGACCAGTGACAATGTGCATGATACAGTCATGGACTATATCACGGATGCTGTGCATGATGATCTGTTTCCTGTCGGAAGGTTGATATAGACACGGAGGGGCTTTTACTTATCACAAATGATGGAGCACTTTCGCACGAGCTCTTAAGTCCTTCAAAGCACGTGGCAAAGACTTACTACGCACGTATTGATGGTGAGGTGACTTTGGATGATATCATCAGGTTTAAAGAGGGCATTGATATAGGCGAGGAAAGACCTACAAAGCCTGCGGAGCTTGTTATTAAAAAAAGTGGCAGCGTATCCGAGATTGAGCTTACAATAACAGAAGGAAAGTTCCATCAGGTCAAGCGGATGTTTGAGGCGCTTGGAAAGAGGGTAATCTACTTAAAGAGAATATCCATGGGACCGCTTAAGCTGCCTGATGACCTTAAAACAGGGACTTACAGAGCTTTGACACAGGCTGAAACGGATATGCTTATGCAGATAAAATCCGGCAAATAAAATAATTTTTAATTATGAGGTATGATATGAGTAATGGTTTTTTACCAATTTCAAAACAGGATATGATAGATGAGGCATTGAGCAGCTTGATTTTGTGTATGTCTGCGGTGATGCATATGTGGATCATCCGTCCTTTGGACATGCAATAATTGCAAGGCTGCTGCAGGCACATGGCTATACGGTCGGCATCATTCACAGCCCGACTGGAAGGATGATGAGTCTATATCCATACTCGGAGTGCCGCGCCTTGGCTTTTTGGTTTCGGCAGGCAATATGGACTCCATGGTAAACCATTATTCGGTTTCAAAGAAAAGAAGGGCAAAGGATTCCTTTACACCGGGTGGCGTGATGGGAAAGAGACCTGACTATGCGACCGTTGTGTACTGTAACCTGATACGCCATACTTATAAAAAAATCCCTATCATAATAGGCGGCATCGAGGCGAGCCTTAGGCGCATGGCACATTATGATTACTGGTCAAATAAAGTCAAGCGCTCAATTCTTCTGGATTCCGGTGCTAATCTCATCTCATATGGCATGGGAGAAAGAAGCATCATCGAGATAGCGGATGCGCTTGCCAGTGGTATGGATGTAAAGGATATCACGTTTATAGATGGTACCGTGTTCAAGACAAAGGACAGGGATATCATATATGATGCGATTGAGCTTCCTGACTATGACGTTATAAAAGAGGACAAGAGGGAGTTTGCAAGAAGCTTTTACATACAGTACTGCAATACTGATCCTTTCTGTGCAAAGAGGCTCGTAGAGCCATATGACAACTCTACGCTTGTGGTGCAGAATCCACCGCAGAAGCCGCTGTCGCAGGAGGAGATGGATGAGGTATATGCGCTTCCTTATATGAGGACTTATCATCCGAGCTACGAGGAGGCAGGCGGAGTGCCTGCGATAAGCGAGGTGAAGTTTTCTCTTATCAGCAACAGAGGCTGCTTTGGAGGCTGTAACTTCTGTGCACTGACCTTCCATCAGGGCAGGATAATCCAGACGAGAAGTCATGAGTCAATCATAGAAGAGGCAAAGCTTATCACGCAGGATAAGGACTTTAAGGGCTATATCCATGATGTTGGAGGTCCTACAGCCAATTTCAGGCAGCCGGCATGTAAAAAACAGCTCACAAGGGGAGCGTGCCCTACAAAGCAGTGTCTGTTTCCTAAGCCGTGCAATAACCTGATTGTTGACCACAGCGACTATATACAGCTGCTTAGAGAGCTTCGTGCACTGCCAAAGGTAAAAAAGGTGTTTATCCGCTCAGGTATCAGGTTTGATTATCTGATGTATGATAAAGATAAGACGTTTCTTCGTGAGCTGTGCGAGTATCATGTCAGCGGACAGCTTAAGGTGGCTCCGGAGCACATCTCCAATGCTGTTTTGAGCAGGTTGGAAAGCCGAGTGTAGAGGTGTACAACAGCTTTGTGAAGGCATACAAGGATATGAACAAAAAGATAGGCAAGGAGCAGTATCTTGTGCCTTATCTCATGTCTTCACACCCGGGCTCAACGCTTAAGGAAGCGATAGAGCTTGCAGAGTATCTGCGAGATCTGGGATATATGCCGGAGCAGGTGCAGGATTTCTATCCGACACCGTCTACCATCTCTACATGCATGTACTATACAGGACTTGACCCAGCAACACTTAAGCCGGTGTATGTCACAACTAACCCACATGAGAAGGCTATGCAGAGGCACTCATACAGTACCGCAATCCAAAGAACTATGATCTCGTGCATGAGCACTTGTGAAGGCCGGCAGGGAGGACTTAATCGGATTTGACAAAAAGTGCCTGATAAAGCCTAGGAAAATGCATACTGATGGCAGCTGGGGCAAAAAAACTTCTAAGTCTGATAAAAATTCAAACAGCAGCTATGGCAGTGGCAAGAATGCAGGTGTAAGGAAAAACTTGAAAAATGCAACAGAGCGAGGAAAAAACGGAAGCGGAAGTAACACAGCAGGCACAGCGCACAAAAAGAAAACAATCAGAAACGTCCACAAGAAGAAAAGATAAATAGTTAATAGCAGATATTTGATAATATACAAGATAAGACTATGAAAGAATTTAAAGCTGGTAAAAACGAGGCAGGCCAGAGGCTTGACAAATACCTTAAAAAGATACTTCCAAACGCATCCATGGGCTTTATTTACAAGATGCTCAGGAAGAAGAACATAAAACTGAATGATAAGAAAGCGTCAGGAACAGAAATTGTGTCAGTTGACGACAAAATCAAGATTTTTCTGTCAGATGATACATTTGCTAAGTTTTCCGTCAATGAGGACAGTCTGATGAAGGATTTTAAGGCACTCGGTGCACTAAAGCCTGACGGACTTGGTGTGGTATACGAGGATGATGACATACTGGCTGCAAACAAGCCTGTCAATATGCTGTCGCAGAAATCAAAGGAGACTGATATTTCTGCAAACGAAAGGCTTATTGGATACCTGATAAAAGAGGGAAAGCTTGATTTTGACACATATAAGAGCTTTAAGCCATCGGTGTGCAACCGCCTGGACAGAAATACATCGGGGCTGATTCTGATGGGTAAATCGCTTCATGGACTGCAGTACCTGTCACAGGTGCTTAAGGACAGAACCGCAGAAAAGTATTATATGGCGCTTGTTGCAGGAGAGGTTGATGAGCCTATGACCATAGAGGGCTTTCTGACAAAGGATGAGGCTGTAAATAAGGTGCAGATAACCAAGGAGCCCATAAGTGATGAATCACTGCCAATAAAGACTGCCTACAGGCCTCTTAAGACAATTGATATGAGTGCTTCGTGCCATAAAGCAACTCTTCTTGAGGTGCATCTGATTACCGGAAGAAGCCATCAGATCAGGGCACATCTGTCATCGATTGGTCATCCGATCATAGGTGATATAAAGTATGGTGATAGAAGGATTAATGCTTTTTACAAAGAAAATTATCATGTGACCAGCCAGCTTTTGCATGCGCACCATGTGATTTTGCCTGATGGCAGATATATAGAGGCGGCTTTGCCTGACATATGGAGCAGGGTGGGGCTTTAAACCCGTCATTATTTACTTTACGTCGCATAGCTTATAGTATTAAGGAAGATAGAAACGATATGGCAACCTGGAATTCAAGAGGCTTAAGAGGCTCGACCTTAGAGGACATGATAAACAAGACAAATGAAAAATACAGGGAGAACGGCCTGGCGCTCATACAAAAGATTCCCACTCCGATTACACCTATAAAGATGGAGCCGGAAACCAGACACATTACACTGGCTTATTTCGAGCAGAAGAGTACGGTTGACTATATTGGCGCTGTACAGGGAATCCCGGTATGCTTTGATGCAAAGGAATGTAATACCGACACGTTTCCCCTTGCCAATATACATGAGCATCAGGTAGAGTTTATGAGATGCTTTGAAAAACAGGATGGTGTTGCATTTATCCTTATATCGTACACACACAGGAACGAATACTATTATCTCACATTTAAAAAACTGACAGAATTCTGGGATAGAGCTGCAGAAGGCGGCAGAAAGAGCTTCCGCTATGAGGAGCTTGAGCCGGCATTTTTCCTCCCGGAGGTGCCCGGAATACTTGTGCCGTATCTGAACGCTCTTCAGCTTGACTTAAATTGCAGGGCTTGACAGTATTACTATCGTATGGTAGCATATTACCACGATAACACTTTACTACATGAAAGCGAGATTTTACAGATTATGGAAAATCAATTATTACACACTCCGGACGGAGTAAGAGACATATATAACGGAGAATGCAAAAAAAAGCTGTATTTGCAGGATAAGCTGCACCGTACACTTTTAAAATACGGATATCATGATATCATGACACCTACGTTTGAGTTTTTTAATATTTTTGGAAGCGATGTCGGAACAACCCCTTCAAAGGATTTATACAAGTTTTTTGACAAGGAGGGCAATACGCTTGTCCTTCGTCCTGATTTCACACCTTCTATTGCAAGAAGTGCGGCTAAGTACTATATAGAGGATGATATGCCTGTCAAGCTGTGTTATCTTGGCAATACTTTTATCAATTCATCGGATTATCAGGGCAGGCTCAAGGAAAGCACACAGTGCGGTGCAGAGCTGATAGGTGACGGCTCTATCTCTGCAGATGCCGAGATACTTTCGATGACAGTTGAGTCGATGCTTGAGAGCGGACTTAAGAATTTCCAGATTTCAGTCGGACATTCGCAGTTCTTTTACGGTCTCACAAAGGCAGCAGGGCTGTCAGGCGAGCAGGAGGAAAATCTAAGAGAGCTCATAGCAAATAAGAATTTCTTCGGTGTGGAGGAGTTTGTTGACAGTCTTTCAATGAACGACAAGCTAAGGAAGCTGTTTGGACTATTAGACAATTTCGATTTACAGGATGAGCAGCTTATGGAGGCTTTAAAGCTTGCGAAGGGCTATGATGAGATATTATCATCTATTGATACTCTGCTTAAGCTTAGAGAATATTTAAAGGCATATGGCATCGAGAAATATATTTCGTATGAGCTTGGACTTATCAGTGACTACACATATTACACAGGTATTATTTTCCAGGGCTACACATATGGTACAGGAGAGCCTATTGTAAAGGGAGGCCGTTATGACAAGCTGCTTTCACACTTTGGAAAGGACGCTGCTGCAATCGGCTTTGCAATTGTTGTGGATCAGCTCATGGCAGCATTAAGCCGTCAGGATATTGATGTGCCTGTCATTGAGAATTCCTCACTTATAGTATTTGAGGAGGCTGCATACCATGCGGCAATCAAGCGCTCTATGGAGCTTCGAAGAGATGGAGTAAATACACAGATGGTGCTTAAGGACAAAAATAAAACGAAAGAGGACTATGCTTCATATGCGGTAGACAACCGTATAAACAGAGTTGAGTTTATAGAGGAATAAAAGATGAGTGATGACAGATATTTAACCTTTGCCCTGGGAAAGGGCAGACTTGCAAAGAAGACTTTGCAGCTTTTTGAGCAGATAGGCATCACCTGTGAGGAGATGAAGGATCCGGATACCAGAAAGCTGATTTTCGTAAATGAGGAGCTTAAGCTTAGATTTTTCCTGGCAAAGGGACTGATGTGCCTACATACGTGGAGTATGGCGCTGCCGATATCGGTGTGGTAGGAAAGGATACCATCCTCGAGGAGGGCAGAAATATATACGAGGTGCTTGATTTAGGCTTTGGAAAATGCCGCATGTGCATATGCGGACCGGAGAGCGCAAGAGAGCTTTTGCAGCATCATGAGCAGATAAGAGTTGCCACCAAGTATCCTCATATCGCAAAGGATTATTTCTACAATAAAAAGCATCAGACGGTAGAGATTATAAAGCTAAACGGCTCAATAGAGCTTGCTCCGATTGTTGGACTTTCAGAGGTGATTTGTGATATAGTAGAGACTGGAACTACACTTAAGGAGAATGGACTTACCGTGCTTGAGGAGGTCTGTCCGCTGTCTGCGAGGGTTGTGGTAAACCAGGTCAGCATGAAGATGGACAATGAGCGTATCACAAAGCTCATAAGTGATTTGAAGACTGTTATCAAATAGCGTATAATTTATATCAATACATGATTTTAGACGGAGGCTGTAATGAGAACTTTAAAACTTACAAAGGATTCACAGAAAAACATATTGGAGAGCCTGCTTAAGAGAAGCCCTAACAACTATACAGAGTATGAGAGCACGGTAAATGAGATTATAAACAATGTAAAGGAAAACCGTGACAAGGCTGTTTTTGAATACACAAAGAAATTTGATAAAGCGGATGTGGATGCATCAAATATCCGTGTCACAGAGGAAGAAATAAAGGAAGCATATGAGCTGGTTGATGAGAAGCTTCTTGCCGTTATAAAAAAGGCTCTTATAAATATCAGAAAATATCACGAGAAGCAGCTGCAGAACTCATGGTTTACAACAGAGGACGGCATCATTTTAGGACAGAAGGTCACACCTATAGCAAAGGCAGGAGTATATGTGCCGGGCGGCAAGGCTGTCTATCCTTCATCTGTGCTGATGAACGTGCTTCCTGCAAAGGTAGCAGGCGTTGAAAAGATAGTTATGTGTACACCATGTGGAGCTGACGGCAAGGTATATCCTTCCACACTTGTAGCCGCAAACGAGGCCGGAGTAGATGAAATCTACAAGGTAGGCGGTGCACAGGCTATCGCTGCAATGGCATTTGGTACAGAGAGTGTGCCAAAGGTAGACAAGATTGTTGGACCGGGAAATATCTTTGTTGCCCTTGCAAAAAAGGCTGTGTTTGGATATGTCAGCATTGATTCAATCGCAGGACCTAGCGAGATTTTGGTGCTTGCAGATGAGACTGCAAATCCACGCTATGTGGCAGCGGATTTACTTTCACAGGCCGAGCATGATGAGATGGCATCAGCTATCTTGATCACAACAAGTGAGGAGCTTGCAAAGAAAGTATCAAAGGAAGTTGATAAGTTTGTTGAGGTCCTCTCAAGAAAAGAAATCATTGAGAAATCTCTTGAAAACTACGGATATATACTTGTTGCAGAGGATATGATGAGGCAATTGATGCAGTAAACGATATCGCTTCAGAGCATATGGAGATTGTCACAAGAGATCCTTTCTCAGTCATGACAAAAATCAAAAATGCAGGAGCAATCTTTATCGGAGAGTACTCATCAGAGCCTTTAGGAGACTATTTTGCAGGACCAAACCATGTTCTGCCTACAAACGGAACAGCAAAATTCTTCTCAGCCTTATCTGTAGATGACTTTATCAAAAAGTCAAGCATCATCTCATATTCAAGAGAAGCACTTGAGAGAATACATACAGATATTGAGCAGTTTGCAGAGTGTGAGAAGCTTACAGCACATGCAAATTCAATCAAGGTTAGATTTGAGGATTAGTCAAAGGAGTAAGAAATGGCAGATAGATGCGCTAAGCTTAGCAGAAAAACAAAAGAGACTGATATTTCGGTCGGTTTAAATATAGACGGAACCGGAAAATCAAATATAGACACAGGCATAGGCTTCTTTAACCATATGCTGGAGGGCTTTTCAAAGCATGGTTTTTTTGACCTCGATATGACATGCGACGGTGACTTAAATGTGGACTGTCATCATACTATAGAGGACTGCGGCATAGTGCTTGGTAATGCTATAGCACAGGCTGTCGGAGACAAAAAGGGCATAAAGAGGTTTGGAAGCTTTATTTTACCGATGGATGAGGTGCTGGTGCTTTGTGCCATTGACTTATCAGGCAGACCGTACCTGCAGTTTGACGGTGAGTTTACCTGCGAGAGAGTCGGAGATATGGATACAGAGATGGTGAGAGAGTTTTTCTATGCCATTTCTTACTCTGCTGCGATGAACCTGCATATAAAGGTTTTGACACCGGGAAATAATCATCATATGATAGAAGCTATGTTTAAGGCATTTGCAAGCGCTTGACGATGCCTGCACCTATGATAGCAGAATAAAGGACGTGATGTCCACGAAAGGAAGTTTGTAATTTGACTGGTTTTAAGAACATCGTTGCTACACTGTATTTAAAAAACGGCCAGGCCGTGAAATCAGCGTCTGATATGACAGTTATGGGCGACGTCTACAATCTGTGTCAGCTCTACAATGACAGTGGCATAGACAAGATTATTATTTTTGATCTTTCAACTGATGATGATGAGCATGAGAAAAACATACATACGATAGAAAATATAAACAGAAATATCGATATAAAGGTGTGCGCAGGAGGCAATATCAACCGCATAGAGGACGTGAAAAAGCTGCTGTATGCAGGATGTTTACAGGTCATCTTCAATGCCACAAAGGATTCAAGCCTTGAGCTTGCAAATGTGGCAAGCGAGAAGTTTGGCAAGGATAAAATTCTTTTGTCAATCAGCAATGTAGACTATATTTTCAAGCATCAGGAGGAGATAGAGGATACCTTTCATGAGCTTTTGGTCTTGAATATAGATATAATAGATGCGCTTGAGAATCTCACATCCACACCGTATGTGGTCTATATGCCGCAGTTTGACATGGATAAAATAATTGATGTCATGAAGCGTGAAACACTAAGAGGCATTGCAGGAGAGTTTATCAATGATCCTGAAAATGATATCATGGCGTTAAAGACAAAGCTTTCTGACGGAGGAATACTTGTTGACAATTTTACTCCCGACTTAAAATGGTCTGATTTAAAGCTTAATTCTGACGGCATGGTGCCTGTCATAGTGCAGGATTACCGCAATGAGCAGGTGCTCATGCTTGCCTATATGAATGAGGAGGCCTTCAATGTCACGATAAACAGCGGCCGCATGACCTACTGGAGCAGAAGCCGCAATGAGCTTTGGACCAAAGGACTTACATCAGGACATTTACAGTACGTAAAGTCTTTGACAGCGGACTGTGATTATGATACTATCCTTGCGAAGGTTTCGCAGGTGGGAGCTGCATGCCACACAGGTAACAGGACCTGCTTTTTCAATAATATCGTGAAAAAGGAGTATGTGGAGAAGAATCCACTTACAGTGCTTGAATCAGTCTATGCGGTGATAGTTGACCGTATGAAGAATCCAAAGGAGGACTCGTACACCAATGCTGTCATGGAAAAGGGCATAGATGAGATATTAAAAAAGCTCGGACACGAGTGCACTGAGATTATTCTGGCAGCCAAAAATCCGGACAGTGATGATTTGAAGTTTGAGATATCGGACTTTATGTACACTGCATGATTCTTATGGCTCAGAAAAATATCACATGGGCAGAGATAGCAGGGGAGCTGGCACAGCGATAGCCTTAAAACACAATAATTATTTAGAGGAAATTATATGAGAAAACTAGCTTTAAGTGATGAGATACTTATGAAGGTAGACAAACCGGCTAGATATATCGGGAATGAGTTCAACTCAGTAATGAAAGACACATCGCAGGTAAATATACGTTTTGCGATGTGTTTTCCTGATGTTTATGAGATTGGTATGTCACATCTGGGAATCCAGATATTATATGATATGTTCAACCGCATGGATGACGTGTGGTGCGAGAGAGTTTATTCTCCGTGGCCTGATCTGCATGAAATCATGAAGCAGGAGAATATACCGCTTTTCGGACTTGAGTCGCAGGAGCCTATAAAAGACTTTGATTTTGTAGCCATGACGTTGCAGTACGAGATGTGCTACACAAATATTTTGCAGATACTTGACCTCGCACAGATACCGCTTCGTTCAAGGGATAGAGCGGAAGGCTGCCCTATTGTGATTGCAGGCGGTCCTTGTACTTACAATCCGGAGCCGATTGCAGATTTCTTTGATATATTTTATATCGGAGAGGGCGAGACACAGTACGGCAATCTCTTTGAGCTTTATAAGAAGGCAAAGGCTGATGGTCTTTCAAGGGAAGAGTTTTTACATGAGGCTGCAAAGATTGAGGGGCTTTATGTACCTGCTTTGTATGAGGTGGAGTACAATGAGGATGGAACAATCTGCTGTATGAAGCCTAAGTATGATGATATTCCTGTAAAGATAAAAAAACAGGTGCAGGTAGATTTGACTAACTCAACCTACCCCGAGGCACCGGTTGTGCCTTTTATCAAGGCTACGCAGGATAGAATGGTGCTTGAAATACAGCGTGGATGTATAAGAGGCTGTCGTTTCTGTCAGGCCGGTATGATTTACCGCCCAAACCGTGAGAAAAAGGTTGACCACTTAAAGGACGTTGCAGCGGCTCTTATCAAAAATACAGGACACGATGAGATTTCTTTAAGCTCCTTAAGCTCATCCGACTACAAGGAGCTTGACGAACTCATCACATTTTTGCTTGATATCTGCAAGGAAAAGAAGATAAATATCTCCCTGCCTTCACTTAGAATTGATGCGTTTTCGCTCGATATCATGCAGAAGGTGCAGGATGTGAAAAAAAGCAGTCTGACCTTTGCACCTGAGGCCGGTACACAGCGCCTTAGAAATGTCATTAATAAGGGCCTTACCGTGGATGATATCATGAACGGCTCAAAACAGGCCTTTGAGGGCGGCTGGAACAAGGTGAAGTTTTATTTCATGCTCGGTCTGCCTACAGAGACAGAGGAAGATATGAGGGGCATTCCTGAGCTTGCAAACGATGTGGCGGCATTGTACTATGATACCGTTCCAAAGGAAAAGAGAGCCGGAAAATGCCAGATTACGATAAGTACATCATTTTTCGTGCCAAAGCCTTTTACACCATTCCAGTGGGCGAGAATGTATGAGCCATCTGAGTATCTGGCAGGGCCAAAATAGTAAATGATCATGTAAAGGAGCAGCTCAACAGAAAGAGCATCAGATACAACTGGCATGAGGCATATGTCACTGTGATAGAGGGCATACTTGCAAGAGGCGACAGAAGGCTTTGCGATGCGATAGTAAAGGTATACGAAAAGGGCGGATATTATGATGCCTGGACAGAGTATTTTGACTATGACAGATGGATTGATTCGATAAAGGAATGCGGACTGGATCCGGATTTCTACACGATGAGAGAAAGGCCTTTAGATGAAGTATTCCCATGGGATTTTATCGATATAGGTGTGACAAAGCAGTTTATGATAAGAGAGTGGGAGACAGCCATAAGGAGACAGTCACTCCTAACTGCCGCATGAGGTGTTCTGCCTGCGGTGCAAAGAGCTATGGAGGAGGTGTCTGCTATGAAAATTAGAGTGAAGTTTAAAAAATGGGGCTGCATGAAGTTTATAGGACATCTCGATATGATGAGATACTTCCAGAAGGCGGTCAGAAGGGCAGATATTGATATCCGCTATTCAGAGGGGTATTCTGCTCACCAGATTATGTCGTTTGCGGCTCCGCTTGGAGTGGGCATCACAAGTGATGGTGAGTACTTTGACATAGATGTAAATACAACAGAATCTACAGAAAAAAGCATACAAGCTTTAAATGCCCAGATGGTGGACGGAGTAGAGGTGACAGGCTATGTGCTTCTGCCGGATGATGCAAAGAAGGCTATGTCGCTTGTTGCGGCTGCAGACTATGTACTTAGCTTCAAGGAGGGCTATGAGAGCCCATACACCATAGAGGAGTGGAAGGAAGCGATAGATAAGCACTTTTTTGACGCGCCATCCTTTGTTGTGATGAAAAAGACTAAAAAGAGTGAGAGAGAGGTAGATATAAAGCCTCTTGTATACAAGCTTACAGTCATGGAAAATAACAAAAAGCCTGAGTTTTTCATGCAGGTATCAACAGGAAGCATTGACAATATAAAGCCTGAGTTTGTGCTTCAGGCCATATACGAAAAGTGTGGACTTGATTACAATCCACTTGCCATACAAATCCACAGGCAGGAAGTGTATGCAAGAAAAGACGATGGAACACTCATTTGTCTGCTTGACATGGGAGAAGAAATCTCATAATGAACAGAATTATTCTGACTAAAACAGTAAAAAATAATAATACATACACAGTGTATGCACTGATGGATGAAAACGGAAATTATAAGGATTTCCAGCTCCTTCCCGAGAAGGATACGATAATAAACAATATATACGCGGCAAGGGTAAATAAGATACTGCCGGGCATAAATGCGGCATTTGTGACCATTGCGCAGAATAAAAGCTGTTATCTGTCGCTAAATGATGCAAAAAATCCTGTATACACAAACAAAAAATCAAAAAAAGAAGGATTGTGTGAGGGCGATGAGATACTTGTGCAGGTCATAAAGGATGCGCTAAAGACAAAGGATCCTGTGGTCACAACAAAGCTTTCTATATTCGGAAGCAATGTGATTCTCACCAATTTTGATACACAGATAGGTGTTTCATCGAAGCTGGATAAGGAAAGGGCGGCTCTTTTACGTAAGGCTGTGCTTTTAAGTTGTGCAGATCACGAAAAAGAGGGCTATGGCATCATAGTCAGAACCAATGCCAAAAATGTGGAGGATAAAGTTGTTTCGCAAGATGCGTATTCTGTAGCACAGAAATACAATCAGATAATAAAAAAGGCACCGCATCAGGCGCTCTATTCATGCGTATATCATGGGATGAGCGATTATCTGCTTTTAATGAAGACAATTGATTTTGCCACGGTGGAGTGGATAAAGACTGACTGCGATGACATATATGACAGTCTTCTTACAGAGTACGGCATATATGACCATGCTCCTGAAAAGATAATGAGATATGACGATTCAGCTATCAGTCTGTCAACACTCTATGGCATAAGAGGGCTGATTGATAATCTGACCTCGCGCAGGGTATGGCTGGACTGTGGTGGCAACATCATAATAGAACAGCTTGAGACACTTACCTTTATAGATGTAAACAGTGCAAAGAATATATCGTCGGGGAGCAATAGCATATTAAAGACCAATATGGAGGCCGCAAAGGAGATAGCCAGGCAGCTTAGGCTCAGAAATATCTCCGGCATGATAATAATTGATTTTATCAATATGAAGTCTGAGGCGTCAAAGGATACGCTTATTGAAGCGCTCAAACGGTATATAAAGGACGATAATACAGTCTGTACCTTTGTGGATATCACGAAGCTTGGACTGGTGGAGCTGACCAGAAAAAAAGTCCACAAATCTCTTAAACAAATTTTAGAAAAAACACTTGACGAATAGATAGCTCTATGCTAATATACTGGAGTATGCCGCACAGTGAGGTATAAGTTTGCGACTTTCGCAACACCGTAACTGGCGAGTAATGATAAATAGGAGGTGCCATATGTACGCAATTATAGCAACAGGTGGTAAGCAGTACAAAGTATCTGAAGGCGATATCATTACCATTGAAAAGCTTGGCGTTGAAGCTGGTGAGAAGGTTACTTTTGATCAGGTTTTAGTTGTAGGCGGAGATGATCTCAAGGTTGGAGATCCAACAGTTGCAGGTGCAACAGTTGAGGCTTCTGTAGTTAAAGAAGGCAGAGCTAAAAAGGTTATCGTTTACAAGTACAAGAGAAAAACCGGATATCACAAAAAGAACGGACACAGACAGGCTTTCACACAGGTTAAGATTGAAAAATTAACGGATAATGATAGCTATAACCGTTTATCAGAATTCAAAAGGACATAAGATAGGCTTTAAGTCAAAGGGACATGCAGGTTTTGCAGATTCCGGTTATGATATAATCTGTGCCGGGGTTTCAGCGCTGGTGATTAACTTCATCAATTCCGCTGAAGAGCTGTGTCATGCTGAGTACAGTCTTGATACAGACGAAGAGACAGGTATGATTGACTACAGACTTGACAAGCCGGCGACAGGTGATGTTGCACTGCTTATGGATTCCATGATTCTGGGACTAAAAGGAATACAAAGAGACTATGGGAATGAGTACATCATTCTAGACTTCAAGGAGGTGTAAGACATGTTGAATATGAACCTTCAGTTTTTTGCTCATAAAAAGGGAGTTGGTTCTACAAAGAACGGACGTGACTCTGAGTCTAAGAGATTAGGCGCTAAGAGAGCAGACGGACAATTCGTAAAAGCTGGTAATATTCTTTACAGACAGCGTGGTACAAAGATTCACCCTGGTACAAACGTTGGTATCGGTGGAGATGATACATTATATGCTAAGGTTGATGGCGTATTAAGATTTGAGAGAGTTGGAAGAGATAAGAAACAGGCTTCCGTATATCCAGTAGTGAACGAATAAGATTTAAACCCCGACTTTTATTAGCCGGGGTTTTTATGTTGTAAATTAGCAGGAATATTGATTTATTTATTATTACTGTGTCTTATACAGATATAGCATAGTAATGATTTGTCATAAAGTATACTGAGTGTTTTATGCAGACATTCAGCATGAGGTGGAAAATTATGTTTGCAGATCGTGCAAAAATTATCATAAAATCAGGAAAAGGCGGAGATGGTCATGTATCATTCCGCCGTGAAAAATACGTGCCGAACGGTGGTCCGGACGGCGGTGACGGTGGAAAGGGCGGAGACGTTATATTTCTCGTGGATAAGGGAATCAACACCCTGACAGATTATCGTCACAGAAGAAAGTTTGCAGCAGAGCCCGGACAGGAGGGCGGCAAAAAGAACTGCCACGGAAAGAATGGTGAGGATCTTATACTTAAGGTGCCGGAGGGTACACTCATAAAGGATGCAGCAAGCGGAAAGGTCATAGCAGATATGTCCGGTGACAATACAAGGCAGGTGATCCTGCGCGGAGGAAAAGGCGGTCAGGGCAACCAGCACTATGCCACATCCACCATGCAGGCGCCTAAATATGCTCAGCCGGGACAGGATGCAATAGAAATCGAGGTACAGCTTGAGCTAAAGGTGATAGCGGATGTAGGGCTTGTAGGCTTTCCAAACGTAGGAAAATCAACACTTCTGTCACGAGTTACCAATGCACAGCCAAAGATTGCCAACTATCATTTCACCACATTACAGCCAAATCTTGGTGTGGTTGATATGGATGAGGGCTTTGGCTTCGTAATCGCTGATATCCCGGGACTTATCGAGGGAGCATCAGAGGGCATCGGACTCGGTCATGAGTTTTTGCGTCATATAGAGCGTACCAAGGTGATGATACACATGGTTGATGCGGCTGGTACTGAAGGCCGTGATCCGGTTGCTGACATCAAGGCGATAAATAAGGAGCTTGAAGCATACAATCCACAGCTTCTCAAAAAGCCACAGGTCATTGCAGCCAACAAAATAGATGCCATAGCAGGAGACGAGAATGAGGTAATTTCGGCCTTAAGAGCCGAATTCGAGCCACAGGGCATAAAGGTATTCCCAATATCCGCAGTAAGCGGTAAGGGCCTCAAGGAGCTTTTGTACGAGGTGAAGAACCTGCTTGCAAATTGTCCTAAAGAGGTTACTGTATATGAGCCGGAGATTGATCCTGCACTTTCATTCTTTAAGGATGAGCCGTACGCGGTTGAGGTGGCAGCCGATGGTGCATATGAGATATCAGGTCCAAAGATTGAGAAAATGCTCGGATATACAAATATGGACTCGGAGAAGGGCTTTGCCTTTTTCCAGAGATTCTTGCGTGAGCAGGGTATCATCAAGGAGCTTGAAAATATGGGCATCGAGGATGGAGATACTGTCCGCATGTATGATTTCGAGTTTGATTATTACAAGTAAGGAGAAGAGTATATATGAATTTATCAAGTAAACAGCGTGCATATTTAAGCAGCCTTGCAAGCACAATTAACCCTATTTTCAATATTGGAAAGGCATCGCTTACTCCGGAAATTATCGAGGCTCTTGATGCAGCACTTGAAAAGAGGGAGCTGATCAAGGTTGCAGTTCTTAAAAACTGCATAGATGATCCAAGAGAGATTGCAAGTGTAATCGGTGAGAGAACACACTCTGCAGTGGTTAAGGTAATAGGCAAAAAAATGATTTTTTACCGTCCTGCGAAGAAAAATCCAAAGATTAAGCTTCCGGAATAAGCCATGAAAACAGGGATTTTTGGTGGGGCATTTGACCCGATACACAAAGGTCATATATACATGGCACAAAAGGCGATGGAAGAGTATTCTCTTGACAGGATTCTGCTTGTTCCGTCAGGTCACTCGCCGAACAAGACTGAGAATGCAATGACGGCATTTAGCCACCGGTACAATATGTGTAAGCTGGCATCAGAAGCAGTGCCCGGTATTGAGGTGTCTGATATTGAGATAAAGGATGAGTCCACCAGCTATACGTATGTGACACTCCAAAAGCTAAAGGCGCTTTATCCGGAGGATGAACTGTATTTTATCATGGGTGGAGATTCTCTCGACTATTTTGAAACATGGATGAGACCTGAGATAATAGCCCAAACAGCAATAATCCTTGTTATGGTGAGGAAAAATTTTCCAAAGCAGCAGATGGAAGAAAAGATTGCACATATCAAAAAACAGTTTTGGGCAGATATAAGACTTTTAAAGTGTGACAGGATGGATGTGTCGTCTACTCAGGTCAGAAAACTGCTACGTGCCAATCGCAGGCAGACGGGTATAGGAGTCCTAAAGGAGCGGAAATGTTTCTGGATGCTGCAGTTATGTCATATATACAGGCTAATAATTTATACAGGTGATAGAGTATGGAAGTAAAAGAAATAAAGAAAAAGCTAAAGAAGAGCCTTGATAAACAAAGGTATCAACATACGCTCGGAGTGATGTATACTGCCGGCTGTCTTGCCATGGCAAACGGCTATTCGATAGAAAAGGCAATGCTTGCAGCTTGCTTCATGACTGTGCCAAGTGTCTTTCGACTGAAAAGAAAATCGAACTCTGTGTAAAGAAAAATATAGACATAACAGAGGTAGAGATATCAAACCCGGGGCTGTTACATGCTAAGGCAGGCATCGTGCTGGCGGAGGAAGAGTATGGTATTAAGGATACGCAGATACTGCACGCCATAAGAGTGCATACTACAGGAGAAGCGGATATGGGGCTTCTTGACAAAATACTCTTTGTGGCAGATTATATTGAGCCAAACAGATGTGAAGCACCGAGACTTGAAGAGATAAGAAAGCTTGCTTTTTCAGACCTTGATAGGACTGTTGCAGAGATATTGTATGATACAATCAATTTCCTTAACACAAAGAGTGGGGCAATAGATCCGACTACCCAGATTACTTACAATTATTATGCTAAATACAGAGACAACAGGGAGGAATAACTGCTATGCAGACAATTGATTTAGTTAAAAAGATAGTGGAAGCACTTGAAGACAAAAAGGCAGAGGATATCACAGTTCTCGACATAGGAGAGGTTTCTTCTATAGCAGACTACTTTATCATTGCAAACGGAAATAATGCAAATCAGCTCACAGCCATGGAGGATGCCGTGGATGAGGCTATGTATACAAACGGAGTGCATCAGAAGCAGGTAGAGGGAACAGGCAACTCTACATGGATTCTTATGGACTATCAGGATATTATCGTGCATTTGTTCTCTAAAGAAGACAGGCAGTTCTATGATCTCGACAGAATATGGAGAGATGGAAAAGTGGTGGATGTACATTCACTGTAGTATTTATTCTATAATTAAGGAATTATAAATCGAAACCGGTAATTTAAAATATCGCACCCATATGCCAAGCTGTTTAGCTTAGCATATGGGTGCGATATTTTTGCAATTAATATTAGAAGAAACGAAATACTCCAAACACTTTGCCGAGTATTTCACAGTCCGGAACTATGATTGGGTCCATTGTGTCGTTCTCCGGCTGAAGACGTATGTGACCATTCTCTTTGTAGAAAGTCTTTACAGTGGCAGAATCATCTATAAGTGCTACAACCATATCTCCGTTTGAAGCATCACTCTGCTGCTCGACGAGGATATTATCACCGTCGAAGATACCGGCATTAATCATGCTCTCGCCCTTGACTTTAAGCATAAATGACTGCTTATTTGGCATATACTCAGCAGGAACGGGAAAATAGGTTTCGATATTTTCCACTGCGAGTATCGGCTCACCTGCAGCTACACGACCGACCAGAGGGACATTAACCATCTCGCGGCGCTGTAAACCAAAGCTGTCATCTATAATTTCTATAGCCCTGTTTTTGGCAGGATCTCTTCTTATGTAGCCCTTTCGCTCCAGTGTCTCGAGATGAGCATGGACGCTGGATGTGGACTTTAAATGTACACCTTCGCAGATATCGCGCACTGATGGCGGATAGCCCCTGTTTAAAATCTCACTCTTGATAAACTCCAGTATCTCTTTCTGCTTGTCTGAAATCTTTTCTAATGCCATAGTTGAATCCTCCGTCTGAATATTAAAATAATATAATGATATGGGGCAAAAGGAATTTTGCACCTCATGAATGATTGTAAAAAAAAAATTATATCTCAAAAAAAGTATATCATAAAATCAAAGCAAACGCAAACATATATTCCGAAATTTTGTTCGTTTTTCTATTGACAAACGATTGTTCGAGATGTATTATGTAACCACAATAACAACAAACACATGTTCGGAAATACAAGAGGTGGTTTTATGAGAGGAAATACTTTATCAGGTAGAAGAAAAATGTTTGGATGGACTGCTGTTGCATTTATAGCAGCTGTCATTATATTGTGTGGCACTATTCATATTTTTGCCAGTTCCGGTGACAGCAGGCCTTATAACAAATATTATACCAGCGTCAAGGTTGAGGAGGGCGACACTGTCTGGAGCATTGCCGATAGATATATTGCCGACAGTCAGGTGAGCAAAAGAGCTTATGTAGATGAAATTTGCAGGCTCAATAGTCTTACAGATGGCAATGTCCGCAGTGGCGATTATATAGTTGTCTCATATTATTCTCAGGATATAAAGTAACGTTTTCTTGCTAAAATTTCCTGTTTCTTATATAATATAGGTTAATTGCAGCGGATTTGGGTTATAGTATCTATAGCTTATCCGTTTTTGAAACAGGAGATTGGATATTTATGTTAAAACTATTTTTTGTTATATTTGCAAATTTTCATAGAGCGCCGTATATTGTTCCCAAAATGAGATACATGGCTGATCATCCGCAGAAATATTCAGAAGCGGAGAGATATGATATGATGCGGCACTGTATAGATTTAATGAATAAATCGGGAAAAATTACAACAGAAGCATATGGTCTTGAGAATCTTCCTGAAACAGGTGGCTATATCATGTATCCCAACCATCAGGGAAAGTATGATTTACTGGGGATTATTACTACACATGACAAGGTACTGTCGTTTGTTATGGATAAGCAGAAGTCGCATACAATGCTTGTCAGGGAATTTGTGGATCTGGTTCAGGCAAAGCGTTTAGAGAAAGATAATCCAAGGCAGGGTCTTACTATAATCAATGAGGTAGCTAAGGATGTGAAAAACGGCAAGAGATATGTCTTGTTTCCGGAGGGTGGCTATAAGTTCAATAATAAGAATAAAGTGCAGGATTTTAAAGCAGGAAGCTTTAAGATTGCATTGAAATCACATGTTCCTATTATTCCGATAGCTCTTATAGATTCATATAAGGTGTTCAACAGCTTTCATTTCGGCCCTGTTACAACGCAGGTTCACTATTTAAAGCCTATTGAGTATGATGAGTACAAGGACATGAAGACGAAGGATATAGCTGCACTGGTCAAGGAGCGTATAGAGGAGAAAATCAAAGAAATACTTGGTTAGAGTCAACTTTGATTATTATATAGTATTATTATGAAAGACAAAGCTTATTACGAAGATGTAAATATAAAAAATGAATTAAAGCTCAGAGATATGATACAGAAGCTTCCGAAGTTCTGTATGGATTTTTTTATCGGAATAGATGCGGATAAGTCCTCAAGAACCAAGATAGCGTATGCATATGATCTACAGACCTTTTTCGAGTACATGAAGAGTGCCAATCCATCGCTTAAGAAATATGATATAAGGGACTACCCTATATCTCTGTTAGATCAGATCAGTCCTTCAGATATTGAGGAATATCTGTTTTATCTAAAGTATTATGAGAAGGATGGCGTCGTACACACCAATGACGAGAGAGGCATTAAGCGAAAGCTTGCATCACTGCGCACCTTTTATAATTTTTATTTCAGGAAAGAGTTTATAGATACCAATCCTGCGAGCAAGGTAACCCTTCCCAAAATACATGAGAAGAATATCATTCGTCTTGATACTGATGAGGTCGCACAGCTTCTCGATGAGGTTGAGTCAGGAGACAGTCTGTCCAAGAACCAGCAGCGTTTTCATGAGAAAACAAAGGTTCGTGACCTTGCACTTATGACACTGCTTCTTGGAACAGGTATCCGTGTATCTGAGTGCGTGGGGCTGGATATGGATGATGTAGATTTCAAAAATAACGGAATCAAGGTGCACCGAAAGGGTGGTGCTGATGTGATTGTCTATTTTGGTGATGAGGTACGTGATGCACTTCTTTCGTACTGGGAGGAGAGAAGCATAATTACACCTGCCGAAGGGCATGCTAATGCGCTTTTTCTCTCTTTACAGAGGAAGCGTATATCTGTACGCTCTGTTGAGAATCTGGTAAAAAAGTATTCGAGACTCGTAACAACCGTTAAGAATATTACTCCTCATAAGCTTCGTAGTACATATGGCACCACACTTTATCAGGAAACAGGTGATATCTATCTTGTGGCGGATGTTCTAGGGCACAAGGATGTAAATACCACACGTAAGCATTATGCAGCCCAGGAGGACAGCAGGCGTCGTGCGGCAGCCAGGGTAGTACATCTGAGGGAGGATTGATTATATGTCTGATAATATAATCACAATTACAGATTTTATGGACCTCAATCTGGATGTGTATGCCAGATTGACGGAGAATCAGCTTTTAAACAGAGCTAATCCAAAAGAGGGGATGTTTATAGCTGAAAGTCCAAAGGTAATAGAGAGGGCACTTGATGCGGGATGTGAACCGGTTTCTCTTCTGATGGAGACAAAGCATGTAAATGGCGAGGCAAGAGGCATTATCGAAAGATGTCAGAATATACCTGTATATACTGCGTCATTTGATTTGCTCACAAAGCTGACTGGCTTTGCTTTGACCAGAGGCACACTCTGTGCTATGTACAGGCCGAAGCCAAGGTCCGTCGAAGAGGTGTGCAGGGACGCAAGAAGAGTTGCGGTGCTTGAGGATGTGGTAAATCCAACCAATGTCGGAGCTATATTCAGGTCAGCGGCAGCACTGCATATGGATGCGGTGCTGCTCACTCCTGCCTGCAGCAATCCTTTGTACAGGCGTGCAATCAGGGTTAGTATGGGAACTGTGTTTCAGGTGCCATGGGCATATTTTCCCAAGTACAATGTCGGCAGTGACAACACTTTTTCAGATGCTTCATTGCATGATAAGTGTGATAGCCGTGACCAAAATTGCAGCGACCGAAATAGCAGTGTCTATAAATACAATATTGATGTGCTTCATAAGCTTGGATTTAAGACCTGTGCTATGGCGCTGACTGATGATTCTGTGAGTATAGATGACCCTGTGCTTAACTCAGAGGAAAGACTTGCAATAGTGCTCGGCACTGAGGGAGATGGTCTTCATGAGCAGACTATAGACTCCTGTGACTACACTGTAAAGATACCAATGTCACATGGCGTCGATTCTCTAAATGTGGCTGCTGCCAGTGCAGTGGCATTTTGGGAGCTGGCTAAATAGGCTGATGAGAGTGCTTTATATTGTAAATTTTGACATTTTCGTCAGCACTGTTTCTAACTTCAGTTCCTTCGCATACGCATCCGAGTGGTAAATCCGCATAGTTTGCGCTATCGCAGAAGGCACTTTGGCGGCTGCAGTCAGTTTTATCATCTGATATGCCGCAGATGTTGGATTTATTGGTATGATACTGTTTAAAGTTTTGCCGGTTGTAGATATTCTGGTCGGTATTATGTGTATTGGCATTATATATCCCTGTATTATTCATGAATAGTCCTCCTGATTGATGCTTGTTTATTTGTTTTTTGTTTAGTTGATGTTTTAATTTGATTTTTATTTGCAGCTATCCTGAATATGTTGAATAGTTACTGTTATTTTTCATCCTAAGTATGAGTTTAGCATGTGCTGTGAGTAATTATTTTATGTATCTTATTTTTAATTGCGATTTCGGTTAGAGGCTTTTTTAATTAAAATTGTGGCAATCATAAATATAATTTACACCTTTGTACATAATAATGCTGACAGGAGGTGTCTATTAAATGATTCTAACAGAAAAAGAAACAAACGCTATTGAAGATTTAAAAACACAGGAACAGGCATGCATAGAGAAGTATACCAAATACAGCAATCAGGCAAAGGATCCGGTGCTTAAGGAGCTTTTTGAAGAAATAGCAAGGGATGAGCAAAAGCATTTTGACTCTTTGGATCAGGTGATTAAGGGAAAGGTTCCGTCAGTTGACTGCAATGATTCTAAGGGGAAGAATTATAACCCTGCTGCAACATACGATTCGCTTGGCAATTCTGAGGACAAGAAAGCTGACTGTTATCTGGCTACAGACTGTATAGGAACAGAAAAGCTAGTATCCGGCGAGTACAATTCCGATGTATTTGTATTTGGAAATTCGGATATCAGAAAGCTATTGGCAGATATACAGATAGAAGAGCAGAATCATGCTGAGATGCTATGGAAGTACAAAACTGCAAATGGTATGGCATAGATAAGATATAAAACCATAGAATTTAGTACAAAGTGTAAAACAGGACTGTCTGAATATCGGCAGTCCTGTTTTATAGGTTTAGTTGCCTGTTGGAATAAAAGGTCTGATTGCACCTGCAAGCTGAGAAACCGGCATACTCTGGAGCCATACACGGCCAGGTCCGGTGACAACGGTGTTGAATAATCCTTCACCGCCGAATACCACATTTTTGATACCCGGAACAGTCTGAATTTCGAGCTGGCAGCTTCCTGTCATAGCGGCTAAGTATCCGGTATCAATCACCAGCTGCTGACCGGGTGCAAGCTCGTATTCCTTTATGTGGCCGTCAAATTCTAAAAATGCCAATCCGTTTCCTGACAGACGCTGCATGATAAAGCCCTCACCGCCGAAGAAACCTGCTCCTATTCTTTTTTGGAAAAATACGGACAGCTCAACTCCGGAGGTTGAGGCAAGAAATGCTGATTTCTGGGCAATTATCTCCTGTCCCGGTGCAATCTGGAAGGGTCTGATGCATCCTGGAAAGCATGATGCAAATGCTATCATTCCCGGACCACCCATAGATGTGTAGCGATTTTGGAACATACTCTCACCTGAAAATGCACGGCCAAACATTTTGCCAATGCCTCCATTTGATGTAGTCTCCATCTTCATGTTTGGAGTCATCCATGACATGGCACCTTTTTCGGTAATCATAGTTTCGTTTGCCTCAAGGTTGCAGATCACAACCGGTAATGGCTCCCCCTCAATATTGTAGTTCATAAATATCCTCCTTTACTCAAAAAAATGGTTTGTAAAAATTTTATATTTATAATTCTAACACAGTAATACGTCACTTGACAATATAATTCATAAATGTACATGAAAGCTTATAAATGAATACAAATTGCCTAATAAATGCACTTTAGGGATTGCGGTGTTCATATGATTTTGACTGAAACTATGTGGACAAAGTCACAGACAGACTTGTTTATTTTATAAATATGGTTTAAAATAATATGCAAATTGTTGGATAAAAATGGTAGTAAAACTATATGTCACATAAATTGTAACAAAATAATTATATCCAATTTATAACATGTAAATAACATATTTGAGGAGACAACATAATAATGAGATTTGTAATACAGCGTGTAAACCATGCAAAGTGCACTATAGATGGAAATATAACCGGCAGCATAGAAAAGGGACTGTGCGTTTTGATAGGCATAGCAGAGACAGACACTAAAGAGATTGCTGATAAAATGATCAAAAAACTTATAAACATGAGAATTTTTGCCGATGAGAATGACAAGACAAATCTTTCGATAAATGATGTAGACGGAAAGCTTTTGCTCATATCGCAGTTTACGCTTTATGCAAATTGTAAGAAAGGCAATCGTCCTTCATTTGTGGAGGCAGGAAGTCCTGATATGGCAAACGAGCTTTATGAATACTGCATCAGCGAGTGTGATAAGGCAGTTCCCGGAGTACAAAGAGGGGTGTTTGGAGCCGATATGAAGATAGAGCTTGAGAATGACGGGCCATTTACGATTGTACTGGATTCGGACAAGCTGTAAAAGATATAAGTATGAAAGGCATTTTTATGGAAAAATCATTAAAAAAAGATATTATAATAAACAGGCTTCCTGTAGTTATATATTTTATCCTGATTTTTGCTGCTTTAATGGTGATAATAAGTGCAGTAGCTCCGATGAGTAATCATGAGCCAAAGACGACGGATACATATTCTGATTTTTCAACAGGATGGTTAAATTGCGAGGAGTCTGAGGCTTCACTAGACCATTTATCCGGCACTACAGTAATCCATCGTACTATAACGGCAGATGATTGTAATAAAACATTGTTTTTCTTTGCAAAAACATCAAATATCAAGGTGTTCATAGATGGGGTATGCCAATACAGGAACAATCATTTCTGTTCACAGTTTTTTGGAAAGACACCCGGGGCTCTTTTTGTAAATGTACTTATCCCTGCAGAAAGTGATGGCAAGCTACTGGAGATTGAAATTGAAAATCCATATAAAGATGACGACAGTGCAAAGCTTGATGAAATGTACATAGGCGATATTTCTGATATCATACAATTTCAACAACAAAAAAGATTCAATTCTTTCTGTATCAGCTTTATTATTATGGTACTGGGTGTTGTAATGCTTTTACTATTTATTCCTCTTACAAGGCAAAAGATAGTAGGCATTGAGTTTTTGAATCTTGGTGTTACAGCATTTGTATCAGGCTTATATCTTACAACAGACGGACGATATCTACAGCTTGTTTTTGGAGATGCCCATATATATCATGTGATAGCAGAAACAGCCCTGAGGCTTTCTATTCTACCGTTTTTAATATTTTTAAGTCAGATGTATGAAAGCTATAGTAAACGTATAAGCGCGATACTATGCGTAATTGGCGAGATAGCATTTGCAGGCTGCTTTATCGGTGAAATAACCGAAATCATGGATTATCATGAGACACTTTTTCTGGTACATGTTGTATTTGCAATTTCTATGCTCTTTATTCTTGTTTCGACGATAAAGGGCATTGTAAAGGCACCAAAAGAGAATATATATCACAATATAGGCTGTATTGTTTTAAGCTTTATGGCTATGACGGATATCATAATTCTATGGCGAGGCACTGGACGAGAAACAAGCTATTTTATCAGACTCGGCATATTGATATTCTTTTTCATGGAAATAGTCCAGATTATAAAAAAGTTCCTCGCCTCTTATCAGCGCAATATCAAAAATGAGTTGCTTAGCAGGCTTGCTTATCATGACGGATTAACTGACTTACTCAATCGTACCTCATATATGGAAAAGGTCAAGGAGCTTGAAGATGATGAAAACCCATACATGCTGATTGCGATTTATGATGTAAACAATCTGAAAAAGGTAAATGATACAATGGGACATCAGAAGGGTGATGAGATGATAAAACGCGTTGCAGATGTGATGAGTGCTTCTCTTGGAAAATACGGACAGTGTTACCGAGTCGGTGGTGATGAATTCGTATTTATCTCGACAAAACCGGATATCGAGACTGTATTCATGAATGCAAGTAAAAAATGATGGATAATCTCGGATGTATCACTGATGGAAATAATATAGTGCCTATCACAGCTGCCATGGGATATGCTGTGCAAAACGATAACAGCACAAAGGATATTAATGAGATAATCCGTGAGGCTGATTCAAGGATGTATGAGAAAAAGCGCTCTATGAAGCATCGGAAGGCTTAGTGCATTTCATCCAATCATCGATATTGCCGTTTTGAATAGCAGAAAACAGTCTCTTCTTGACACCCGGATTTTCCATATTGAGCTGTCTGACAAGCTGCTTTACATATTCGCGCCGCGTGTGGCCGTCGTAAGGGCATGGATTCTTGCACACCGGCAGATTGTATTTATTTTTAAAGCCCTTCACATCTGACTCGCCGACATACATAAGCGGACGGATGATGGTAAGCCCACTGCCGTCCAGCTGTGTAACAGGCGCGAATGAATAAAACTGTCCCTCATATAGCAGGGAAAGAAACATAGTCTCTATAATATCATCCATATGGTGTGCGTATGCTACTTTATTGCAGCCGACAGACAGCGCAAAATCATTCAAAGCACCCTTTCTAAGCTTTGCACACCATGAGCAGGGACTAGCCTGATTCTTAGATTTCTAGAGATATTCTTCCAATATCAGTTTTCACCACATAAAACTCAACAGAGAGCTCATCACACAGCGCCTTCACCGGAGACAAATCAAAATCCTCATATCCCAGGTCAACCGCTATCGCTACAAGCTCAAAGGGCACAGGATAAAAGCTTCTGATGCCGGAAAGCGCATAGAGCAGCGTAAGAGAATCCTTTCCGCCTGAGACACCGATGGCGATTTTGTCATTTTCAGTTATCATATTGTAGTCGTCAAGAGCCTGACGAACCTTGCTGTATAATTTTGTAATTTCATGGTAGGTATTATACTATAAATCTGTGAAAAAACAAAGCTTCGAACAAGAATTAAGATTATAATGATACAAATTCTGCAAAGTGTGATATTATAGGAATAAGGTATCAAATTTTGCTTTATTATTATGTTAAATGTTACATATTATTTTTATATTGCGTGAATTACACAGAAAAGGAGAAATTGTTTATGAAGTACATCTTGGCATTAGACATTGGAATCGCATCAGTGGATGGGCAGTATTGGATAAGGAAAGCGAAAGCCATTCGTGAGACCCCGAACGATTTTAGGATAAAAAGCGGGAATCATCGGTAATTCAATTGTCGCAGATGAAAGCGCGTAACCACAGGTTACATTGGAGACTTTAACGTCTCCTTTTTTGAATTTTAAACAGAACACTTGTTCTTTTCTTGAAGATATGGTATACTATGTGTATGAAGGAAAATTTAATTCATTAATGCACTTGCGTGTACAACATTAATTACCATGTGGTTTGGTCGGTAAAGTACAGGCGAAAGATTCTGAATGCGGAAGTTGAAAAGTATTTGAAAGAACATACGGCGTTATATTGAACATAAGAGTAAATCTTATTAAGGAGGAAAAGAACATGCTGCTGTCACATAAGACAGATATTCAACTGAATACAACAGAGTCTAATATCGTAGGCCATATGTGCTATGCGGCATCTAAACTCTGGAACGTGTGCAACTATGAACGCCGCAATTTCAAGGAGCTTGGAATGGTCCATTACCCTGACTGGTATGATCAGAAAGCACGGTTAAAAGAAAATATGTGGTTCAAATCCCTGCCCTCGCAGACGGCACAGGAAGTGTGCAAGCTGGTGGATAAATCATGGAAGTCATTTTACTCACTGATAAAAAGTAAAGGCATCCAGAATCCAAAGCCGCCAAGATTTAAACAAAGCGGTATGACAATTACCTATATGCAGAATGCAATTGTACATGTATCTGGAAGCAAAAAGGTACGATTATCACTTCCGAAGCAGCTAAAGGAGTATCTGAAGCATACATATGACATCAGTGACAACTATCTGTATCTGGAAAATAAGATTTTCCAGAACACGGATGTCATCAAACAGATTAAGATATATCCACCGGATCAGAAAAATGTGTGTCAGGTTATCGTGATTTATGACGTAAAAGATGTGGAAAAAATGCAGGATAACGGACGCTATTTATCGATTGATCTGGGTCTCCACAATCTGATGACCTGTTATGATTCTGCGGGCACAAGTTTTATCCTTGGAAGAAAATATCTGGAAATCTCCCAGAAATATGATAAAGAAATCGCAAGACTTGGGCATCAATGGAACAGCTGTCAGTCAGCAGGAGGGATTAAGTATTCGAAGCCATCCAGACATATGCTTAAGGTATATAAGAAAAAGCGAAACTGTATTCACGACTATCTTCATAAAGTGACCAGAGCAGTAGTGAATTATTGTAAAGCAAATGATATCCACACGGTTATTATTGGAGATATCACAAATATTCGAAGGAATAAGAATCTGGGAAAAGTGACAAATCAAAAACTTCATGCACTGCCTTATGCAAAAATATATGGAATGTTGGAGTATAAACTTGCAATGCATGGAATTACACTTGCGAAACAGACAGAAGAATATTCAAGCCAGTGTTCCCCACATGCACCACAGGTAACAAAAGAATATGCAAAGAAATGTAACAGAACGAACAGGGGATTGTATAAGGACCAGTTGTCAGTATATAATGCGGATGCAGTAGGGGCATATAACATTATGAGAAAATATTTTGCCGGATGCGGCAAAGAGAAAAAGATATCCGTTACCGGATTATCTTCTCCCCCGATCATAAAAGTAGCTGTGTAACCCCAAAAAGGTAGCAGTAAAGGTGTCATGGACGCACCCAGAATCTGTATGGCGAAGCCATATATATCTGATGCTCGGTAATTCAATTACCGATGTAGTTCACTAACTGAAAAATTTACGTGACTGTAAAAGACGTCCGCAAGGTCTACAGAGTTATTTCTATTTGAAAGATAAGCTTATGGGTATCAGAAATAAGGTCAAAGAGGGAATTGCCGATACAGAGCATACCTATCTCAAAGATTGATGCTTTTGGGAAGGGAATGAGAGAAGCCGGACAGAAGGTGGCTAATACGTTCAGAACCTTCGCTGACAGGGAAGAGGTGGATTATTCTGGGCAGGAGAAGGTGTATGAATCCATGATACTTCGTCTGGAGGCATCCATTGATAAGGTGGAGAATTCGGCAAGAAATGTAGAGATTAACTGCATGAAGGATAGGCAAGTGGAAACTGCTGACAGAGCAGATTCTGGTTTGCAGGAGGAAACACCTGTCTTTGCTGTGGCTGAACCTACAGAGGAGTATCGGTATGGTGCGGAAACATTTGAAGCTGCTTGTGCAAAGATGGATACCGGAAAGGCTGCAGATGGTAAAGTACTGAATACGAAGACTCCTGCGGGTCCAAAGACCGGGAAGGGCAGGTAAGTGCCTATGACGGATAAAGAGAAAAGGCACTGGGCATATTTTGTGAATGGGAATGGTAAGATTGATTATTTTGAACAGTGCAAAAGATGCTTTATACCTGCAAGCAGAGTTTGCGGATAAAGTAACTTGAGTGCAGGAAGTATAGAGAAAAGGAATAGTCGGGTGAGACATGTCATTGTATCTGGAAAGGTATGGTGGCATGTTTTTTTGTATGTGGAAAATAACGTTTATTGTTAAAGTAAAAGGAAAAAGCCAGAGGAGAGACAAATATCCTCTCTCTGGCTCACTTGCTATGCAGATATATCGAACTGTAACATTAATCCACTGAAATTATTTATAAAATAGTCATATTGTATTGGATGAGTTTCTTTCAATTTTTATATCGGTTTGTTTCTGGTGATTCTAGTTGAACTCCGAAACCACAGTACATACAACCATTTCGTACATAACCCATATTGTATAATTCAGGATCTTTACTTGATATTTTTCTATGTATTCAGAGATATCTTCATCCGTCCAGAATGAGAGGGGTTTACATTGATTATCTTTGAATTTATAGAATACATTACAACCGTATTCTAACCAGGCTTTTTCGCGTTGATAGCTTTCAGAAGCTAAAATTCCAAGAATAACGCATTCCATTCCTAATTCTTTAGCTTTACGACGGAGAGGTTCTTTTTTTTAGCTTATCACAACATTTATCGGATATGGGTAATTCCATATACTTTTGGTATTTTTTGAAGTTGCGTTCAATATAGTCGATTGAATTCTGTTTTGTTTGAGGTGTTCTAGCATGTTGATAGCTATTATAGTGATTTATCTAAAGAAGAAAAAAGAAACATTATAGAAAGAATCAAGAATAGAAAGCTTAGATTGCTTTTTATTTCGCCAGAAGCATTGATTAAAAATGAAGTGTTTAAGCAGGTTATAGAGGCAGCTAATGATTCTGGATATTTGAGAAATCTTATTATTGATGAGGCTCATATAGTAATCGAATGGGGAAATTTCTTCCGTGTAGATTATCAATGCTTGGAGCCTTGGAGAAACAATCTATATGAGAAAAACTCTAAGTTAAAGACAGTATTGCTTTCTGCAACTTATGAGAAGAATACAGTTAAGATTCTTCAGAGTATGTTTGCTACTGGAGATAAGTGGATTGAGATAAGATGTGATGCACTGAGAAGAGAACCTAGATTTGAGCTTGTTACTGCTACATCTTTTAGAGATAAAAACGAGAAGATAAGAGAATTGCTGAGATGTTTACCTCGACCAATGGTTGTCTACGTAATGAGACCTGATCAAGCGGAAAAGGTTAAAGAAATAGCAGCAGACATCGGTATCACGAATGTTGAAACATTTACTGGAAAAACAAAAGCAGATGAGCGTTCGAGGATTATTGACGAATGGTCTGAAAATGAGTTTGATATCATTGTAGCTACATCTGCATTTGGAGTTGGTGTAGATAAAAGCGATGTAAGAACCGTATTGCATTTATATGTGCCGGACAATCCGAATGTATATTATCAGGAATTAGGTAGAGGTGGAAGAGATGGACTACCTTGTTTGAGTGTAATGTGTGTATATCCAGATGAAGATCTGGAGTCTGCATTTGTTATGACAGATAAGGTTTTAGGAAGTGACAAGATATTAGGTAGGTGGGATAGTATGCTTAATAGTCATACATCTACTAGAGGAATTGATTATTGTACTTTGGATACATCAGTAAAGCCGAGCTATAACAGTGTAGATTATGCCGAGGATACAAGTACGGTTGATCAGAAATGGAATATATATGTAATTCTTTTATTAAGAAGATACAACCTAATAAAGATACTCGATATGGTAGTTGATACAAAAACTCAGGTTTATTTTATTAGAGTTTCGATTTTAGATAAGGATGTAATAATATGTTTGAAGATAGAATGAAAACATCTGCAATACCAGAAAGAGTATATGCACTTTGCCAAGCAGTGAAAAGTCGTTCAATGCAGGAAAGTGATTTGAGAGAATTGTTAGAGCCATCAGATTTGGGTGGTGCAACAAGATACTTTGGAACCGTTCGTGATGCAGCAAGACAGCTGGGATTAATATCTGTAAAAGAAGGAGAGATTTCTCTTGCTGTTGAGTCAAAACAAGTAGCATCATATGACGCAATGAGAGAATATGTTGTGAGCAACATTGCTGCAATCACAGATGGACTATTTTTTAAAGTATCAAAAGAGTATTTGTCAATGAATGAGCAGGTTTTTAAATATAAGGCGGTGTCAGAAGCTGCACTTGTTGAACATATGTCTAAAACAATAGGTTTGCCAGTTTATGAGGATGATATGCGTGCATGGAGGTTTTGGGCATCGTTTTTAGGACTTGGGAATTTACATGATATGATACTACTGCCTAATATGCATCAATATCTAAAATCAGCACTTGCTGTTACAAAATTAAAAACAGGGGAAGAATATACTTTTACAGATTTTATTTTGGCTATTAAACCTTATGCAGAAATTGGATTATCAGACATTGATGATAATAAAAAAATTAATATGGCAATGTCAAATGGATTACGAGCCCTTCATGATGAAGGTGTTATTCAGTTATCACATAAATTGGATAGTGGAGATATGTGGTTTTTATATGAGGCAGAATTACATACGATAAAATCGACAGTAACACATGTCACAGTAAGGAGGTAACGTATGAATTCCGAAATTGCAAAGAGTAGAATTGGTGAAGTGATTCGTATAGATACTGTTACAAGCACACAGGCTGACTTTTTAGCTACACACGTTCCGGTAAATAATATACACATAAGAAAAAAGTGGGATAGTAAATCCGATAAAGTAATGTCTGAGGAGCAAGTATTTAATAAGTATGTTTTAAATTCCGAGAATAATCATCAGTTCATTATTGTCATTGGATCAAGTGGTGCAGGTAAGTCACATTTAATAAGATGGTTTGCAGCTCGATTAGAGCAATCAGTGCCGGAGGATGAGGTTGTCCTTTTTGTTCGAAGAAGTGATAATAGTTTAAAAGGTACAATTAAACAGTTGCTTGAACTTCCAGAAGTTGCAAATATTCCTAATAAGGCTGTATATGATAGACTGGTTCGAGCAACATCAACAATTGACAACAAAAAGCTTAAGGATATGATATATCAGAACTTTATTGTTGAGATGAAGAATGATGAAAATGATGAGATTTTAAGTAACAATGAAAAGAAAAGACTAGTCCAGCTTCTTCAATATGAGCAGTTTCAGTTAAAGCTTATGAAAGAAGATGGAGCAATTGATCGAATATATCAGAAGGTTGCAGAAAATGAAACAGGTGATAGTAGAGATGTTATGGCTCTTTTTGAAATCGCAGATTTCGAGGTAGATGTTAATTTTTGCGATGATATGATTACTTATGGTGCAGACAAAAATGCTATGAAAATGGCAAATGCTATCTTGGCGGATGATGAAATGCCTGAGCGATTGGCAGATTATATGAATACATTAGTTAATAAGGTTATTCAGACTTGTGCAGGATTAGAGCCAGGTGATTTTGAACAGGTATTTGTAGAAATTAGAAAAGAAATTAAACGACAAGGGAAAAATCTCACACTACTTATTGAAGATGTTACTGCATTTACGGGAGTAAATGTAGCACTGTTGAACGTATTGACAACCGAGCATACCGGAATGTACGAAAGTCAGGAGTTGTGTAGAATCTCATCAATAGTTGGAACAACAGAAAAGTATTTCAACGTAAATTTTATGGATAATCATAAAGATAGAGTAACACAATTTTTCTATATTCCAAATGATGTATTTGGAGAAAATCAAGACTCTCTATATGAATTTGTAGGAAGATATTTGAACGCAATGTCTTTGCGTGGCGATATATTAGATGAATGGGCAAAAAATGGTGCTTCAATGAAAGAATATCCAGTACATAAAGGCGAAGAAAAGGCAAATTGGGATACAGTCACGGTTGGCAAAGGAAAAGAATTATCGCTTTTTCCATTTACCAAGCGAGCAATTACGAACTTATATATGTGTATTTTACAGCCGGATTATAGAACACCTAGATATTTGTTGAGAGATATTATCGAAAGAGCAATGAGAAATTATCTCTTTAAGAAAGATAGTTTTCCAGAATTTACAATCGAGAGAATCAACGATATTCCATTTGAAAGCCTCTATGTAAGTACTTATATACATCAGCATGTTGATGAAAATTTTGCTGATAGAGTAGAACGTTTTATAAGAGTATGGGGAGATGCATCTGATTTAGAATATGAGGAAAATGGAATTAAGTATTTAAGTGGAATGCCGATTGGATTCTTTGAAGATTTAGGAGTACCTACTTTTGAAGGGCGAAAAGGTGGTAAAAAGACGATTAAACCAACGATTAAGCCACTTGTAGGAATTGATGATATTCCTGATAATGTACCGCCATCATGAAAAATGTTGATGCCATACACAATGCAATTGCAAATAATTCAAGCCTTTCTTTTCAATATTGCCGGTGGAATACGAAAAAAGAGCTTGAGGTGAAGCATGACGGCGCCAGATATCATGTCAGTCCATGGGGATTGCTGTGGAATGATGGCAATTATTATCTGATTGGATATGACCATGATACACAGGTAAAGGATATTCATCATTACCGCGTAGACAAGATGAAGAATATCCTGATTGAAAATAAAGTCCGTGAGGGCAGGGAGAAGCTTAAAAAACTCGATATTGCTTCTTATGGCAAATCGAAGTTTGGTATGTACAATGGAGAAGAGATAAAGGCTGAGATACTGTGCAAAAACAGCGCTATAGGTGTCCTGATTGACAGGTTTGGAACCGATGTGACAATCTTAAAGAAGGATGAAGCTCATTCGCGTGTTTTTGTGAAGGTAGCTGATAACAAGCTTTTTATTCATTGGATTATGGCAATGGGGGATAATTTTAAGATAATAGGCCCGGAGAATCTGGTGAAAGAGGTTCATGATGAGCTTAACAGACTGGCAAAACAATATGAGCTTGCTGACTAAATCTTGAAAAAAGTGCTATATTGGGGAAATAAAATTTTGAAGAGAGGTATACATGAGTATTTTAAACGTAGAGCACCTAAGCCATGGTTTTGGCGACCGTGCTATTTTTGAGGATGTTTCCTTCAGACTGTTGAAGGGCGAGCACATAGGGCTTGTCGGTGCAAACGGTGAGGGAAAATCGACTTTTATGAATATTATCACAGGCAGGCTTATGCCTGATGAGGGCAAAATAGAGTGGGCCAAGAAGGTGCGTGTGGGTTATCTCGACCAGCACACAGCGCTTGAAAAGGGTATGACTATCGGCTCCGTTCTTTCCTCTGCATTTGATTTCCTTTATGATATGGAAAAAGAGATGAATGACATATATGCGCGTCTTGGCGATGTGGACGAGGACGAGATGAATAAGCTGATGGAGGAAGCCGGCACGATTCAGGACATGCTTACCATGCATGATTTCTATATGATCGATGCAAAGGTTGAGGAGGTTGCAAGGGCTCTTGGACTTTTAGACCTGGGGCTTGATAAGGATGTTACCGATTTAAGCGGTGGTCAGAGAACCAAAGTGCTGATGGGAAAGCTCCTCTTGGAGAAGCCGGATATTCTGCTTTTGGATGAGCCTACAAACTATCTGGATGTGGAGCATATTGAGTGGCTTAAGCGATATCTGAACGATTATGAGAATGCGTTTATTCTCATTTCGCACGACATACCGTTTCTAAACAGCGTGGTAAATCTCATCTATCACATGGACAACAAGAAGCTCGATAGGTATGTCGGGGATTATGACAAGTTTATGGAAGTCTATGAGATGAAAAAAGCCCAGCTTGAGGCTGCGTACAACAAACAGCAGCAGGAGATTAAAGAGCTGAAAGATTTTGTGGCGAGAAATAAGGCGCGTGTCGCTACAAGGAATATGGCGATGTCACGTCAGAAGAAGCTTGACAAGATGGATGTTATTGAGCTTGCTGCTGAAAAGCCAAAGCCGGAGTTTAACTTTAAGACAGCGCGTACTCCGGGTCGGTATATTTTCCAGACAAATGGACTGGTCATTGGCTATGATGATCCGCTTTCATCTGCTCTCGACCTTGAGATGGAGAGGGGACAAAAGATTGTTCTTACCGGTGCAAACGGCATCGGAAAGACGACATTGCTTAAGAGTATTCTTGGGCTGATAAAGCCGCTTTCAGGAAGTGTTACACTTGGAGATTATCTGGAGATAGGGTACTTTGAGCAGGAGATGGATCAGTCGGTTACAACCACATGTATTGAGGAGATATGGAACGAGTTTCCTGCATTTTCGCAGTACGAGGTGCGAAGCGCGCTTGCCAAGTGTGGCCTGACCACAAAGCATATTGAAAGCCAGGTGCGTGTGTTAAGCGGTGGTGAACAGGCAAAGGTACGCCTGTGCAAGCTGATAAACAGAGAGACAAATATTCTGCTTCTGGATGAGCCTACCAACCATCTGGATGTGGATGCTAAGGATGAGCTGAAGCGTGCCTTGAAGGAATATAAGGCAGCATACTGATGGTATGCCATGAGCCGGATTTCTATGATGGGCTTGCGACGGATGTGTGGGATTGTTCAAAGTGGACTACGAGATTATAGATTTATAAATTATGAATTAGATATGCATGCCTTTTAAGACATAGATATTTAGAGCAGGAGATGATTTTTATGCATATCAGTATACTTTTAATGGAACAGATAATAGAGCTTTTTATCATGATTTTAATGGGTTTTATTATCGTGAAAGCAGGTATTGTGAAGGATGAGGACAGCAAGGTTTTATCAAAGATTGTGCTGTATCTGATTATACCGTGTGTTATTATCAATGCCTTTCAGGTGGATTACACTTCAAAAACAGTGAGAGGTCTTTTGATTGCATTTGCGGCATCGGTGATTTTGCAGTTAGTTTTGCTGTTTATCATTTCTGCTATGGGCAGGCTTTTCCATATGAATGAGGTGGAGGTCGCATCAGTTATTATTCAAATTCAGGCAATCTGATTGTTCCGATTGTGACATTTATACTGGGGCAGGAGTGGGTGCTTTACGGCTGTGCTTTCATGAGTGTGCAGCTGGTATTTTTGTGGACACACTGCAAAAAGATTATAAGCCGTGAAAGCTCCTATGACTGGCGAAAGATTGTCCTTAATATCAATATGATTTCCATAGTAATAGGAGTGGTGCTTTTCTTTACAAGGATTCATCTGCCGCAGCTTATCAATGACACAATCGGTTCTGTCGGCAGTATGATTGGACCTGCCAGCATGATTGTGACAGGCATGCTTTTTGCAGGGATGGATTTGAAGAAGGTTTTTGCCAACAGAAGGGTGTATTTTGTTACCTTTCTCAGGATGCTTCTGGTTCCGTTGATATCACTTATTCTTATTAAAATCAGCCATATGGCATATCTTTCTGCAGATGCGCCAAAGATTATGCTTATTGTTTTCTTGGCGGTTATTACGCTTCGGCATCGACTGTTACACAGATGTGTCAGGTGTATGGCAATGATTCAAGGTATGCCAGCGCAATAAATGTAGTGACAACGCTTTGTGCTGTAGTGACGATGCCGGTTATGGTGCTTTTATTTGAAGAATTTATATAAAAACGAAAAGTCATGAAGTATGTTTTTAAACTAGAAGGTCATCACACAGTCCCTTGTGATTTCATCAAGCGAAGATACACCACACATCTTCATAGTGTCTTCAAGCTCTGTACCGATTTTGTCTATGTATGCACGTACACCATCGGCCTTACCGCCGTATACAGCCGTTACAAACGGTCTTGCGATAAGAACTCCGTCTGCACCCAGTGCAAGGGCTTTAAAGACGTCTGTGCGCTTCTGATGCCACCATCTACAAGAATCTTAATGTCTGAGCCTTCAAGAGCCTTTACGATGCTTTCAAGCACCTCAGCAGTGGCAGGACACTGATCCAGCACACGTCCACCGTGATTTGATACAATAATAGCGCTTGCGCCTGCCTCTTTTGCTTTAAGCGCACCCTTTACAGTCATAATTCCCTTTACAATAAATGGGGTTCCGGCCATATGTATGATATCACAAAGCTCTGAAACTGTTTTGCTTCCGGCTGGCGGATCAAGATTTTTGAGGAATGGAAGACCGGCTGCATCGATATCCATAGCTACTGCAAATGCGCCTGATTCATGTACCAGTTCCATTTTCTCACGTATGGTCTCAATGTTCCATGGCTTTACGGTAGGTATTCCTGCACCATCAGCATTTTTGATAGCCTTGGTGGCTGCAACCATGACATTTGGGTCAGTTCCGTCGCCTGTGAAAGCTGCAATGCCGTTCTTTGCACAGGCTGACACGAGGATATCGTTGTATGTTACATCATCCAGACAGTCTCCGTAGTGCAGCTGTACCGCACCGACAGGACCTGCAAATACCGGATATTTAAAAGTACGGCCAAAGAGAGTGAGAGAGGTGTCTACAGGCTTATTTTCGGCAATAGTGTCCATGTTTACACGGATTTGTTTCCATTTGTCGTAGTTGCGTACGGCTGTGTCTCCGATGCCCTTTGAGCCGGGACCAGGCATCTGGTTTTTGCATGCGCGGCCGTTGCATTCAGGACAGGCCTTGCAGTATTTTCCAAGACGTGGTCTGGCATTTTCGATACATTCTGTATAGTTCATATTTTTCCTCCAAGTGTAAATCTTTTTAAATTTTATTATTGAGATTATAACACGATAATTTTTTAATGTATACAAAACAGATGTTATCTATTCAAGATTCCTCTTGTACTCATAATGAAATCATAAAGGCCTGATAAATCTATTCTATGGTCACGTATTAAAAGGAAAATTATTACTAATGCAATTACTAAAATATATTTCCAAACAGGTTCTTTGGGGGGCTTTGTCTGGTTTTTGGGTTTTATATGATAAATTTTACTCATAAGTTACCTACTGTATTGAGAGACTGCAAGCGGAGCGGTACTATTTTTTAGCGGTACACATTATTCGCTAAATCTAAGTTTAACGAATAAATGACTTTATAAAAGTACTAAGGTACTACAGCAAAAACATACATCTGCATATTTTTTGCATAATACCTGCAATTTCGATACGTACAACAATATATGATTAAAGGGTCAAAAGGTATCATCGATGCATGCTTCGATGATACCTTTTATAATAATACAAGAATAAGCCACCGAAACCTCTATTTGCATCAGTTCCGATGGCTTTAAATCCATAGCTTTCTATACAACAATACAATTACTTATTATGCAATTATTTATTGTGACTTCTCATGCATTCCATGTATTTAAGTATAAGCTCGATTGAGTCCTCAACTGATATCTGGCTTGTGTTCAGGCACAAATCATAGCTTCTTGCGTCTCCCCATTTTTTACTGGTGTAGTAATTGTAATAGCTTGAGCGCTCTTTATCTTTTTTCTTAATTATGTCTTTAGCCTTGTTCTCCGGGACATTGAGTCTTTCACTTATTCTTTTAATTCTGTCGTCCATGTTGGAACGTATGAAGATATTGAGACAATGCGGCTCGTCTGCTAAAGCATAATCTGCACAGCGGCCTACAATAACACAGGATTCATTTGCCGCAATCTTTTTGATAGCATCAAACTGTGCTAAAAATACCTTGTGATTCAGAGGCATATCAAGAAATGGTGCTGTGGAATAAGAGCCACCTGTGTAGGTGTCCATGACCAGCGAATATAAAAAGCTGTTTGTAGGCTTTTCGTCATGCGACTCAAATATTTCCTCGCAAAGTCCTGATTCCTTAGCTGCCTTCTGTAAGAGCTCTTTATCATAAAATTTAATTCCAAGTCTTTTAGCTAATTCTTGTCCGACCTGTTTTCCGAGGCTTCCAAATTCTCTTCCTATTGTGTAAATTTCGTTTGATCCCATAATTCAGACCCCCTTATATAAATAATTAATACTATATCACTATGTGATAATTCAATTTATTTGTTATTTATATTATATAACACTTCAAGCAAATTGGCAAAGTATTTTGGTAAAGGTGCATCAAATTCCATGTATTCACCGGTTTTTGGGTGCACAAACCCTATTGTTTTTGCATGCAGGCACTGTCCTTCAAGGCCTTTGAAGCGGTTTTTCGTCGGGGAATAGCTGGAATACAGCATATCTCCAAGCAAGGGATGATTAATACTTGCCATATGCACGCGTATCTGGTGTGTCCTGCCGGTCTCAAGCTTAAACTGCATATATGTGTAGTCACCAAAGCGTTCAAGCACCTTATAATGTGTGACAGCCGGCTTTCCGTTTTTCTCATTGATCGCCATTTTCTTGCGGTCATTGGGATTTCTGCCTATGGCGCCCTCTATGGTGCCTCGTCATCCTTTACATTGCCACAGACAATGCCCACGTATATACGGTTGCAGCTATGGTCCTTTATCTGTTCTGATATCTTTATATGGCTTTCATCGTTCTTGCAGACAATAAGGGAGCCGGTGGTGTCCATGTCTATGCGATGCACTATACCGGGCCGTATTTCGCCGTTTATGCCACTTAAAGAGTCCTTGCAGTGGTACATTATGGCATTTACAAGAGTATCGCTGTAATGCCCTGCTGAGGGGTGTACAACCATGCCCTTTGGCTTGTTGACTACCAGTACGTCATCATCCTCGTAGAGTATGTCAAGAGGAATGTCCTGTGGCAGGATAGGTGTCTGTACGGCATCAGGAATTGTGACATCTACTATGTCATCAGTCTTTAGCCTGTAATTTGCCTTTTGGGGCTTATCATTGACCAGTATTTGATTTTCTTTTAGTATCCGTTGAAAAAAGGAGCGAGAAATATCCGGATAAATGCTGCTTAAGTATTTATCCAGTCGTTCTCCCTCCTGTTCACTCTGGACTTCAAATGTATCTCTATTCATAGTGAAGCTTTCTCTTTTTTATTTTAGTAACTATTTAAAACTATATTGCACACTTTAAAAAGTGCATACCGCACTAATTTTCATGCTTTCCATCATGCTTTTTGTCAGGGAAGATTAAGGAAAAATCCTCCTCCTTGTAGTAAAACAGCCCGAGTATGATAAACATAAATGCCGCTACAGTGACGTATATATCAGCTACATTGAATATCGGAAAATTAATCAGGCTAAAATAAAAGAAATCAACCACATAATTATTCACAATACGGTCTATCAGATTGCCGAGTGCACCTGCAACAAACAGTATTACAACAACATTCAGCAGTCTAAAACGTTTTGAGACAGGTATTTTGCGATACCATACACACAAAAGTATAACAACTGCAATGGTAATCACTGAGAAAAAAATCATTTTGGCACGCAAAAATGCCAATGGATTCTCAGACCAATATGTAAAATGAAAGATATTCTGTATTATTGAAAGCAGATCAACACCAAATGCAGCACTCTGGTTTTCCAGGTATCTAAGCTCGAATACTCCCGGAATGAGAACAAACACACCCGTGGACGATTGCTTTAGGTTTATAACGGCCAGATACTTTGTAAGCTGGTCAATTGCTACAAGAATCAATGTAATGATGCCTGCTGTACACATCTGTTTTTTTGTTTTATTTTTCTTCATAGCTGATTAGAGACTCCGCTTAATAAGATGAACCCGGGAGATCAAATGAATCCATGAGACTCTGGATATCTCCTGAGATATCTACTCCGTGTGGTGTGGCGATGAAGATAAAGTTGGATATCTTCTGCAGATTACCGTGCAGGGCATATGCTGAGCCTGATGTGAAATCTATGATGCGCTGTGCCACATCGACATTAAGTCCCTCCATGTTGATGACGACTGTACGTCCGTTAAGTAATGTGTCTGTTATTTCTATTTCGTCTTCAATTGAACTTGGTTTTATTACGCAAACTTCCATGTCTGATGATACCTGCTTTCTGGATGATTTTGATATTGGTGTAATCTTGGATGTAGTCTTAACAGGCTTCTCCTTTGGTGTTGTATCACGCCTTGTGCTTTTTATGGTCGGTTCCTCTTCAGCAGCCTCTTTTTTTCTGCGGAAAGGATTTCTTGGAAGCTCTTCTTCTTCCTCATCATCGAGGTAATAATCCTCGTTATCGAACTCCTCATCGTCCTCAGAATTTAAACTCATTTTGTCAAGAATCTTATCTATGAAACTCATTTCTATATTCCTTTTCTATTTTTATTTTGTGTATAGCATATGCAAAGTATCAGTTAGCCTTGCTGTAGTCGCGCTCTCCAAATATTCCGGTACCGACACGTACCATTGTTGCGCCCTCTTCTATTGCTACTGTGTAATCTCCTGTCATACCCATTGACAGAACATTCATACTGACATTATCTATGTTTTTTTGTGCTATGTCAACTGATAATTGCTTAATATCTCTAAAGTATTGTCTGTTATCCTCAGGATCATCTACAAATGGTGCTATAGTCATAAGTCCTTTTATATGGATATGGTCCAGTTTAGCAATTTCTTCAACTAAAGAGATAGCTTCATCTCGTGATGTGCCAAACTTAGATGCCTCTCCTGCAATATTGACCTCAACCAGTATGTCGCAGCTGCAGTCATGCTTTATGGCCTGCTTTTGTATCTCCTTTGCCAGATGCAGTGAATCTACAGAGTGAATAAGTGATGTTTTTCCAACTATATACTTCACCTTGTTGGTCTGAAGATGCCCAATCATGTGCAGTGAATATCTTTTGGCATAACCTCCATCTTTTCACACAGTTCCTGTACCTTATTTTCGCCGAACTCACGGATGCCCTCATCGTATATCTCACTGAGCATCTCAACAGGTTTGGTTTTGCTGACTGCAATTAGTGTGACATCACTATAGTTTCTGTGAGCTCTGTCACATGCGGCCTTTATATTTTGTTGAACCTGATGTAAGTTGTCTTTTAACATAAAATCTGTCCCTTCTGTATATTTTATCAATATTTATTACCAATAATTATTTGGTTATGGTCTGGTTTTCCTTCACGGATTTGCCATCCAAGGCTATATGGTCATAAAGCGAAATGCCATATGGCGTTTTGGCTTCTACAATTGTGTAGTCATCGTTTGATGCAAGTACCTTTATCTGCTTAAACACAGCGTATCCTTTGTTGATATTGTAGACACCTGTGAGCTTGTCCTTATCTGTTCCCACCCTGTAGGTTGACGAAGAATCAGGCTTTACAATGATATCGCCGTCCTTAAGATATTCATCATCTACGAAATAAAAGTCATCATTCTGGCTGAATATTGTTGGACTGACTATATTAACTGAGCCACTGCTTTTATCCTTTATCATGAGCGATGAATCATCGGAATCGCCGCTTGCAGTGAAATAATCCTTAGGAATAGTGAAAAATTCCTTTTTGGTTATAGCTGAATTAGGTATTTTAAGCCCTGTGTCTGCTCCAAGCACGAGCTCTATATTGGTAAAACGCTCATTTATGTAGCGGATGAGCGAGTTTTCATATTCAGCTTCAGGAAAAAAGCATCATCCTTCTTCAAAAGGCTGAACGATACCGTGGTTGTATAGTCATCATCGCAAAATCTGATTTTTATGACTGACTTGTCATTCAGGCTCTTGGCAACATTGTCAGGAACATTTATGAGTATATTCCAGTTTTCACTTGTAATCAGCTTATAAACAGGATCCAGCTGATTGATGGTGCTGTTGTTGGTTAAATCAGTCTCTTCATAATTAGTGTTGTTGTACTGATCCAGAGTGAAGCTGTCTGTAGTGACATCCTCATAGCCGTCTATTCCGTAATAGACTATTCCGGGAGCTGTCGGCTTATATGTATAGAAGGTGTTGTTAGCCTCAGCAGTACTTATAGTATCTGCCAGGCTTGTCAGTGCATTTTGACTGAGAACCTGTGTCAGCTGTGCAGACAGATCGTTTTTGAAGGTATAAACCTTTGAAAAGTATCGTCTGTTGTAGCCGGATGAAAAGCTGTTTATGTCAGTGATAATCTTCCCGGCATCCTCGTCAGTGATGGCGGAAGCATCATTTTGAGCACCGGTAATCTGGGTTGCAATGGAGCCGTCTGTATCAACAGAGTAGACAACATCACTTGTTGCAACCTTTGAGCCGTTTGACACAAAGTAGTTGAGGTTTCCTGATTCCTCAGCATACACTACACTTTCCTCGCGGATTATCATGCCCTTATATATGTTGTTGGTCGCTATAGTACCCTGTTGTACCTCGTATTCAGATACCGGGTTTGAGGTGAAATACGTAAATATGTGAAAAATCACATAGATTATTATTACAAAAAACACTATAAAACCGATATTCAGATTAAAGCCGGTGTGATATTTCAGTACTTTTTTATTCTTTTGGGACACAATTTTACTCCTTAAAAAAGGGATGTGAAATACACATCCCCCTAATTAATCATTTATAAAGAAATGATAACCTTTGCCTTGGCACATTCAGGCAACTTGTCAATATTCCTTGAAACACTTAAGATGAACTTCACCTTAAACTTCTCGCTTATGATATCAAGCTTTTCGATTGCCTTGGTGATATCCCCCTCATCATCAAGTGATGCAATTGTAAGGAAGCTGTCTAAATACATCTCCTCCAGATCATGATCCTGCGATATGATTCCGCATATAAATCCTAAAAATTCATCACAATTGTCAATAGGATAGTCCATAACATTGATTAGTCGAACCTGGTTATTAAGCTCATACATGTGCTTCTGGCTCTTATCAAGAAAAACTATGGAACCCTCATTTCCCTTAATTGATGAATTTACCTTGTCTAACAGCTCTTTTGTCTTGCCCTTGCCCTTGTCTCCACAAATAATTTCTATCATGGCTCATTCCTCCTATGGATAAATATTGTGATTATTAATAAAAAATAATTGTATTTTTATATTATTATAGTATAAATAACCATAAAACTCAATATTTAATTAGCAAATCCACTAAGTATTTCATTCATGAAGCTATAAAGATCCTTTTTACCATCTGCCTTGTAAACTATGCTTATGATGCGCTCATTTTTAGCATTCTGGCTTAGCAGTACGAGGCAATGACCTGCTTCCCCCGTAGTGCCTGTCTTTCCTCCTGTCACTGTGACGTTTTCAGGAGCTGTATATGCTCCGGTCAGATAGCCGCAGGTATTCTTAAAGGTCTTTGAAACAGCCGCGCCCTGGGCATTTGTATATGCCGCATCATGAGTCTGTGAACTGATGATTGCAACAAAGCTCTCTAAGGATATGGCATTGGAAAAAATGAGGTACATGTCATATATGGTAGTGTAATGATTTTCATCAGGAAGACCGCTTGGGTTGACAAAACTGCTGTTTGTGGCACCAAAATTTTTTGCAGTGCTGTTCATCAGCTTGGCAAATTCTTCTACAGAACCACTACAGTACTCTGCCAATGCTATTGCCGCATCATTGCCACTCTCAAGTAAGAGCCCATACAATAAGTCCTGCACTGTAATGACATCGCCCTCCTTTAGGCCACATACCGATGATGAATGACCCGGATTTGCAGCGTCATGGCTTACTGTGACTGTCGCATTTAAATCACAGTTTTTAAGAATTATGTATGCAGTTAAAATCTTTGTAGTGCTTGCAGGATAGAGCTTTTCAAACAGATTCTGGCTATACAGCACCTGATGAGTGTCAATATTAAAGGCTCCGGCTCCCTCTGCGGTTTTTGCAAACTGCATATTGTCCTGACCAAAATTGATATCATTTGTGACGCAAAGGTTGGACGCAAAATAATTACTTCCGCTGTATCCATTTATATAATCTGTGGAATAAGTATCATATGCATTCTCAATCTTTGTACCACAGCCTGTCATAAAAACCGCTGCTATGCATGTCAGACATAGCAGTCGTTTAAATCTTTGTTTACTTGTACATCTCACGCCAGTCAAGATCTCCTCTGTCCAATGATAAAATGAGCAGCTCTGCTGTAGCCAGATTGGTGGCAAGTGGTATATTATGCTCATCACAAATACGGAAAATACTGTTTACCTCAGGCTCGTGTGGCTTAGGTTTTAATGGATCACGCAGAAAGATGACAAGATCTATGTCATTGTGCTCAATCTGTGCTCCAAGCTGCTGGATGCCTCCTAAGTGTCCTGCAAGATATTTGTGTACTGAGAGGTTTGCAACCTCCTCTATAAGACGTCCTGTGGTGCCTGTGGCGTACAAATTATTTTTGCTTAAGATACCTCGGTATGCTATGCAGAAGTTCTGCATCAGTTTTTTCTTTGAATCATGTGCAACTAATCCTATGTTCATTGCTAACCTCCCTATGAATATTTCTTCGGCTGTAATCCTACATTCAGGACAATTCCCATTCCCATGTACAGTGAAACAAGTGATGTAAGTCCATAACTGACAAATGGAAGAGTCATGCCGGTATTGGGCATAAGACCTGTGGCTACGCACAAATTGATAAAGCCTGAAAGCCTATAAGTGCTCCCATGCCACAGCATATGAGCTTTCCGCTTGTGTCCTTTGCCTTCCTTGCTATAAGTATACACTCAATTACGATAAGAAGCAAAAGAATTATTATACTGATTGTACCAATAAAGCCAAGCTCCTCTCCGGCAACAGCAAATATAAAATCTGTTTGAGGCTCTATGATGTAGTTGGTGTTCTTCATAGAGGTTACAACAGAGTTGTTAAGTCCCTTGCCAAACAACTGTCCTGAGCCTATAGCCAGATAGAGTTCCTTTGCTGTGCTGCTGTATCAGCGTAATTTGTCGGGTCAAGCCACGACATTATACGTGTAGCAGGGTAAAAGCCTTTTTTGATGAGGGCATCGGCATGTGTATATATGTAGCTTATCACTATCAAAACTATCGGTACTGAAACTCCAAGTACCGGCATTATTATTTTATAACTTAATCCGCTAATAAACAAGAGGGTAGCGAAAATTAATGCAGTAAGAATTGTTGTTGAGTTGTCCGGCTGTTTTAAGATAAGAAATAAAGGTATACCGGCAAAAATTACAGATAATGCAAGAGTTCTTACTGTATTTATACTATCCTCAAACCTGGAAAAGAAATAAGCAAAAAACAAAATAAGTATAATTTTCGCAATCTCTGACGGCTGGAATCTGATACCTGCGATCTCAAACCAGCGCTGTGCACCCTTTGCATCATCACCTGCAAATAGAACAAGCAACAGCAGCACAATCATTCCGGCATAGTATATCCACACGAATTTGAGCAGAAATGTGTAATCTATAAGGGAAAGCACTATCATAATAGTCAGTCCCATTACAAAGCCTATTATCTGCTTGCTCTGTACGGAGTGCTTGGCACTGCCTATCAGCAGGATGCCTATAATCGACAAAGCTATTATGTATACTACTAATTGAAAGTGATAATTCTTTAGTCTGTACTGTTTGAGCATTTTGTTACTTCCTATCTGTTATCTCTGTAATCTTAATTCTAATACTAATGATATGATGGTCAAAAGGTATTTTATTAAAGGTTATTAATTGATTTTTTGTCGCGCATGATAATCCGGACTTCGTAAGCTTCATCGTTTATATTCATATGTCTTTGTATCACGCTTTTTATTTCTTTTTTAATCTGTGTCATATTGTCAGAAGCAGATATTGTGCTTCTATCTTCTGCAAGTGCTATTTTAAGCCTTTTCTTGGCGTATTCTCCTGTTTTGGAAAATTTATGCATCATACAGCGGCACCTCTCATATCGTCAGAGGAATGGATTATCTGACCGGATATTCGGGCAAATACAGGACCAAGCCTGCTTTTGGCCTCACGGACAGGTATTCCTCTGTTCTGGCAAATGATAACACTTTTGTCATATGGAATAGTGCCAATAATCCTGGTTGAAAGAAGTGCTGTAATATCATTATCGGATATCATCTGATGTCTTCTTACCATATGCTTGTCATATGCATTAACAATGACTGATATATCGTCAAGATGTGCGCTGTCGAGCAGGCTTATGCATCGCCTTGCGTCGTGTATTGCAGATACATGCGGTGTGGTAACTACTATCGCACGGTCTGCAGGTGAGACTGAAAACCAAAAGCCGCTGTCGATACCCGCCGGAGAATCTATCAGACAATAATCAAAGCTTGCTTTAAGCTCCTCTATAAGTATCTTGAAGCGTGCCTCATAGCTGCATAGCGTATCCATGGAAGGTGCTGCAGGAATTACATATAGATTGGGATACTTTTTATTGCGTATGATTGCCTGTCTGATACGGCATGAGCGGTTTAAGATGTCGAGGATATTGTAATTGACCTTGTCCTCTATTCCCATTACCAGGTCCAGATTGCGAAGTCCCATGTCTGTATCGAGCATGATGACTTTTTTATCTAACTGTGAAAGTTCAACTCCGATATTGGAAATAACCGTAGTTTTTCCAACACCGCCTTTTCCTGAAGTGAAAACTATTGCTTCACTCACAAAAATAAACCTCCTAGTCTGTTCTGGCACTTGAGCCTGATGCGTTTACACCCTCAGCCTTGACTGCGAGTAAATCGTCAAGTGACTCCAGATTATAATAATATGAAATTATATTTCTGGATGCAGCTGCAGCATTGTGTGAGCTGTATCCATATGATATACGTGTAGCTATTGTAATTTCAGGATCGCTTGATGGAGCGTATCCTACAAACAGTGCATGGTTTGGTCTTGTCTCAACCTGCTGTGCTGTTCCTGTCTTACCGGACACCTCAACGCCTGTAAAGCCGCCAAATACATCATGCAGGTCTTCGACCACCATACGCATTCCCTGATGGATGGCATCCCACTGGCTTTGAGTAAGTGTGCCTGATATATCGGTTGATTTTGAATCATACTGTTTGACTGTTTTGCCGTCTGCATCCACAATTTTGTTCATCAGCTTATAGTCATAAAGCTTTCCGGAAGCAACTGCTGTCACATATCTTGAAAGAGAAATAGTCGTAAAGTTGTTATTACTCTGTCCGATAGCTGCCATAACAGGATACTGTGTGGCAATGGACGGCGTCTTTTCTACTATCTCAACACCTGATTTCTGGTCCAGTCCGTATATAGATGCATATTTTTGTATGTATTTCATACCGTTTTCATCGTCATATGAACCGGTGTCCTTGCTTGCAAGCCTGAAGCCTGTTGTGTAGAAGAATACGTTACATGAATCCCTTAAAGCTTCAGATACATTGTCCATACCATGTGCTCCAGGATAAATCCAGCATTTTGGCTGATTGCTGATTTCTGTAAATATTCCGGTACAATTAATCTTTGACGAAGTATCAATGACTCCCTCGGCAAGACCTGCGGTGCTTGATACCATCTTGAAGGTAGATCCCGGTGCAGTCTGCTCCTGGGTTGCATAATTCCATAGCGGATTAGACTTGTCCTCTCTGAGAGACTGGTAGTAATCAGCATCTACAGTGTTTGCAAGCTTGTTGTTGTCATAGCCCGGATAGCTGACTAAAGCCTTTAGCTGTCCTGTCTTTACATCAGTTATGACACAGGAGCCTGTACATGGGTCAAGGGCAAGCTGTGCAGGTGTTATCTCTATATTGTTTATTTTGTCCATAAGAAATGCATATGGACTGATGGAGCCATTGGCAATGTTGCTTACTGTTGCATCGTCATAATCGAGTACACCCTGGTCAAAAAGCAGAAGGCACAGCTGCTGTCCAGTGACCGCCCCGGAATTTACCATATATTTGTATATAATTTTGGCAAAGTCTTTATTGTCAGTCATGGCATCCCTGATATACGAGCAGAGTGCTGTGTAAATCTCGCTTGAATCAGCATACTTCTGGTCTACATCAAGCTTTGTGATGTCTATCCACTGCTTTGAAATGCAGTATTTGAGATAATCACGCGGTGAGAGTGTGCCAGCCTTCCATGAGGCATATGTGGAATCAGAGGTATCTATCTGTTTGCTCAACAGCAGTCCATCATCGTTTAGCACTGACATAACACATGTAAAATAATCAAGTGTCTGCTCCGACATGGAGGCAGTGCCTGAGGTACCACTTTCAAGCTCGCTGTCAATAGTGGATAATGCATCCTGCAGCTGACCGCTGAAGGAATTGTATATAGCCTGCTCAGTTGCTGATGCATCTGATGCATTGAAATGTGTCAGGTCAACTACATTGTTGTTGATCAGTGCAAAGTAAACATCACTTATAGGTATTTCACCGGATTTTATTTTGGAGTAAACAATTCCGGCTATCTCCTGCTCTAACAGCTTGTATGTGGCCTCCTGCAGCTTGATGTCAATGCTCAGGTAGACATCATTTCCGGAAACAGGATTCTCCTGACTTATTACCTCGTTTATCTTACCGACATTGTTACATAGACCTGTTTTTCACCGTTTTTGCCTCGCAGATAGCTCTCATAGTACTGCTCTAAGCCTGACTTACCTACCATATCATTTTGTGTATATGAGTCATCATCCTTTGACAGCTCATTATACTCGTCGGTAGATATCTTGCCTGTGTATCCTATGAGCGATGAAATATATTCAGGATAGTTGTACTTGCGGATGGTATCCTCTTCAACTGATATGCCGGTAAGAGTATCTGAATGCTCATTGACATATGCTACTATCGAATCATTTACATCCTTTGCAATAGTAGTGGTTTTGTATTTAGTGAATCGGTTCTGTTTTATGGCATATCTCATCACTACAATATCATAAGTGGCCTGTGTATCATACTTGCTGCTTATATCAAAGCATTCATTCTGGTCAGAGCTTAGAAAATCAATAATATTCTGGGCGCTGGCATTTGCCTCGTCAAATCCAAGTGCTTTATTGTATTCGAGCTTATCATATTTCTTTCCGAACACATCTGACAGAAATCTCTTTTTTGAGGTTTCAGATGTCAATGTAAAGCTGTATGTACCATCATCGTTTAAAACAACCGGAAAATCATTATATATGGAGCCGCCATTGTTTTTTATCACATTGATAATTTCATTAAGCTCTTTGTTTAAAAGACGATTGTGCTCCTTCGTAGATGAATAGCTGCCGTTGTCTGAGATGACTACAGAGTATGCAAGCTGATTGTAAGCAAGCAGCTCACCATTTACATCGTATATATTGCCTCTTGATGCCTCTATGGAAAGCGGCTTTTTAATCAGCATTATGAAGTTTTTCTGATAATCTGCACCTTTAATAATCTGAAGGGTAAAGACTCTTTCGGCAAGCAGGGCAAACATGAAAATAATTACTGCTGCTAATACAAAAAGTCTTGAGCTGAAAAATTTCTTCAGAAAATCTTTTATATCATAAATCAAATTTCTTTGCTCTCCTTTTCTCGTATGCTTCCAGCTTCTGGTTTAACTTAAGAAATACCAGATACAAAAGTATACTGATAACCATTGTGTATACAAATTCAGGTATGATAATTGACTTCAGATAATACAAAAAGCTAAATCTGCCACGCAGTAAAAACATGAAAAAGTATACTACCAGATTGTAAAACAAATCGCTGCCTCCTATCAGAAGCATAGGAAGCTTTATATCGTCAGGATAGAATCTTTTTTGGAATAATCCATTGATAAAACCGATATACATATATATTAAAGCATACAGTCCTATATAATTTCCGCAAAATATGTCAATAAGCAGGCCGCAAAAGAAGCTACCCACAGTCCTTCCTTTTTGCCACGCATAAAGCCAAAGGATGATACGGCTATAATCAACAGGTTTGGTGAGATATTGGCAAAGGAAAGAGTCTTAAACAGCGTGGTCTGCAATAAAAAGCATAAAGTTATTATTATAAATAAAACAATTCTACGTCTCATGCTGCTCCTTACTTATTTTCAGTTGAATTTTCAGTCTGGCTGTCGCCGGCTGTTTCTGTACTTTCGGGGGCGTCAGCTGTCTTAGTGTCACCGGTCTGCTTAAGCTGTGTTATGACCATGACATTTTCGATATGCTCAAAATCTACAACCGGTGTGATAGTGCCGGATTTTGTCAGATTGTTGGAATTATTTTCGATTTTTGTCACATAGCCAATCAGTATGCCCTGCTGGTAACGGTCTGACACGTATGAGGTAACAACAGGATCGCCCTCTTTCACCTTGTTGTCGTCATCCTTTAACTCCGTAAAGGTAATTACCTTGTCATCGTTCATGGTTTTTATATTGCCACTGACGGTGAGGTTGTCCTCCGTGGTGGAAACCATGCCACTGACCTTGCTGGCATCATCTATGATACAGCGTACCTTGGCAAAATTATCGCCAGCATCGGTAACAATACCTACAAGTCCGCTTCCCGCAAGCACATTCATGCCTACGTCCACTCCATCCTTTTTTCCTTTGTCGATAGTAAAGGTAGAAAACCAGTTTCCGCTGTCCTTTGCTATAACACTGGCAGCGACCTTGGGATATGATGGATATTTGGCATCCAAATCCAGAAGCTGTCTGTAATTGTCAAGCTCATACTGTTCAAGTTTGTTGGTTGTGAGCTGTGTTGTAAGCTCTTCTACCTCGGCCTTGAGCTTTTTATTCTCAGCCTTGACATTTTTTAATGTGCGTTATTTCTGTAACCTTATCTGAAATGTGGATTCCAAAGCTGTTTATACCCTTCTGCATTGGATGAATACATATCCGGCAGCAGTCTTTAAAGGGCCACCGGAGATATTTAAGGTAAGGCTTAACAGCATGGTCACAAAGCAGACTGCTGTCATTATCAACAGTGTGTATCTTGCAGGCAGCTTTTTATTGTGCTTTCTCTTTCGATTGCGAAAATTCTTACTCATGTTAACCTCGGTTATTATTTTTTGATGCTGAACGGAAGTCTCTTATATTTTGAATCAGAAACTATTTGTACGAGCCGCGTACTGCACTCTCCTCAGGACATTCTGAGCAGATGACCTTTATACCTGTAATCTGTTCAAAGAGCTGGTCAAGTCCTGCAAGCTGTGAGCCGCCTCCTGTGATATAAATGCCTGAATGGATGATATCCTTTGCAAGCTCAGGCGGAGTCTTCTCAAGAATCATTTTTATTGATGTGCATATAGACTCAAGGTTTGATTTCATAGCCTCGTAAACGACCTTTGAACCAATTTCCATCTCAATAGGCAGGCCGCTTACCACATCACGTCCCACTATGACCATACTGTCCTCTCTTCCCGGAAGTGCAGAGCCTATAGTCTCCTTCAACAGCTTTGCAGTCTTTTGTCCGATTACAAGATTGAACTCCTTTCGCACAAAGGAGATAATTGACTCGTCAAGTCTGTTGCCACCGAAATGAAGCAGGTCACTAAGCACCAGCCACCGAGTGAAATAACGGATGTCTCTGTTGTGTCAGCGCCCATATCTACTATCATGACACCGGTTGGCTCGTTTACATCTATTCCAAGACCTACAGCATCAGCGATAGGCTTCTCACAGAGCATGACCTTTTTAGGCTTTGATTTGCTCTTATAGAAGAGCTCGTAGAATGCTCTTTTCTCTACATCTGTGATATCTGTCGGCACAGCGATGATGAACTCGGCATTTTTGATACGTGCCTTTGTCTTGTGCTCCAAAAAGTCAAAAATCATAGTCTGAAGCAGATTATAGTCAGCAATAACTCCCTCTACAACAGGAAATATGACGTTGATTGTCTCAGGCGCCTTTTCATACATGGCATATGCACTGTCTCCATATGCATATATCTGATTTTTGTCTATTACGGCTATTGTGTTTTTCTCCAGCATTGTCTTGCCTGTTGCTTTTGAATATACCTTGAAATTGTTGGTTCCCAAATCAATTCCATAAACGTTATTACTCATAATGATTCTACCTCGTCTTCTGTTTATATAATTTTATTTTCATAGAAGCTGTAATATTCGTTATCTCCGATGATAATGTGGTCACAAAGCTCTATTGAAAAAATCCTTGAGCCCTCCGCCAGCCGGTCTGTAACAGCTATATCATCTTTGCTGGGAGTACAGTCACCACTGGGGTGATTGTGTAAAAGAACTATCTTTGACGCATTTTTCTCCAAAGCAGTCCTCATGACGGAACTTATGTCCACAACAGACGAACTGAGTGAACCCTTGGAAATGAATTTGTCACCTAAAAACCGGCTTTTTACATCAAAATAGGCACATATCACAACCTCCTGCTGCAGATGTCTCATCTGCTCCATATAATAATCAGCTATTGTGACAGGTGTATTCATGCGTATGCTGCGTGCCCGTTTTGCTTTTGAGATGCGCATCGACAGCTCTGCTACAGCCTTAAGCTGTATTGCCTTAATCTGTCCGATTCCCGAAACCTGAATAAGCTCATCATATGACATCTCATAAAGATTTAAGAGGTTGCCATGCCTGCCGGAAAGCATCTCCTGTGCTATGTCTACAGCACTTTTGTCCTTTGTGCCGGTTTTGATAATGATGGCCAGTAAATCTGCGTCGGACAGTCCGGATGCCCCAAGAGATAAAAATTTTTCATAAGGACGCTCGGATGCCGGTAATTCTTTAATTGTTTTGTTTTTCTGCATTTAATCCCTTTCGCTTCTCCCAGGCGATTGACAACGGATTTAAGCAAAGTTTTCAGTTAATTGTAGCACACCTAATCCAGCTTAACAAGATTTCTCTCATAAAGTTTTTGTAAAGACATCAAAATTCCAAGCTTTGCATGGTACCATGTGAGTCCTCCCTGGAAATAAACCGCATATGGAGCTTCACAGGGCCGTCAGCAGAAAGCTCAATTGATGAGCCTGCACAAATGCGCCTGCTGCCATGATGACATCACTGTCATAGCCCGGCATAGCCCATGGCTCAGGGGTCACATAGCTGTCTACAGGTGCTGCTGCCTGAATGCCCTCGCAGAAGGCTATCATGGCGTCGCGGTTATTGAATTCTACAGCTGTATGATATCGTGGCGGCTTTCAGTACCGTCAGGTACTACCTTAAAACCAAGCTTTTCATAGATTTTTGCGGCAAAGATTGCTCCCTTTAATGCTCCGCTTACGACAGTCGGTGCAAGGAAAAAGCCCTGATAAAATGACTGGATGACTCCGAGTGAGGCTCCAACCTCCTTGCCAAGTCCCGGAGATGTGAGACGGTATGCGGCATTTTCAACACATTCCTTTTTGCCGACAATATAGCCTCCGATTGGTGCAAGTCCGCCTCCCGGATTTTTGATCAGTGAGCCAACCATCATGTCCGCTCCAACCTGGATAGGCTCTGTATCCTCGACAAACTCACCGTAGCAGTTATCGACCATACAGATCACATCAGGCTTTATGCTCTTTACAAAGGCAATGAGCTCGCCTATTCTTTTGACCGAAAGTGTAGGTCTTGTAGCATAGCCCTTAGAGCGCTGGATTGTGACAAGCTTCGTTTTTTCATTGATGGCTTTCTTTATTCCGTCATAGTCAAACTCACCGTCAGGCAGTAGGTCAACCTGCGCATATGTGATGCCGTACTCAGCAAGTGATCCCTTTGAAGGGCGTATGCCTATTACCTCCTCAAGTGTATCGTAAGGCTTTCCGACAGGGCTTAAAAGCTCATCGCCCGGGCGCAGGTTTGACATGAGGGCAAGTGCAAGTGCATGTGTACCGCAGGTAATCTGAGGCCTTACAAGTGCATCTTCTGCGCCAAAACAGTCTGCGTACACTCTCTCAAGTGTATCCCTTCCGAGGTCATTGTAGCCGTAGCCGCTTGATGCCTGGAAGCACTCTGCGCTCACCCTGTTTTTCTGCATGGCGGCTATGACCTTAAGCTGATTATACTCAGCATTTGTGTCTATTTTGTCAAAACGCTCCTTAAGCTCCTTTTCTACAGAGGTTCCGAAATCCAAAACCTCCTTTGATATTCCAAGTGTCTCATACTGCCTGTAAATGGCTTCATTGGTATCTAACAAATTATAATCCTCTTTTCTGCTAAAATTTCTTGTATTTTATTTAATATTTTATTATCATCATATGAATATTCATTTTTTCTATCCATATGGTGTCTTTTTCTCTCCTAAACCAGGTTAGCTGTCTCTTTGCAAAACGCCTTGACTCAAGCTTTACCTTGTCTACAGCCTCATCAAGTGTATATTCTCCATCGAGATATGCAAGGATTTCCTTATATCCTATGCCCTTCATGGATACCATATCGCTTGTACAGCCCATTGCCTTTAGCTTTTTCACCTCATTGACAAGTCCGTTTGAAACCATGATATCAACTCTCTTATCTATCCGCTCATAAAGCCTTTGTCTTACATCATCCAGTACAAAATAGGCAAAACTGTATGGAGACTGCTTGGCTCTTTCAGTCTCATTGTGCTTTGAAATCGGCTCATGGCAGGTGTGATAGTATTCAATTGCCTGATGACGCGCTTTACGTTATTCTCATGGATGCTCTCGTAGGATGCAGGGTCGATATCCTTAAGCTTTTCATGCAGTGCATGGTTTCCGTGCTCGTTAGCAAAGTCGTAAAGGCTCTTTCTGTACGACTCATCCACATCCTGCTTTGTGAAATCAATGTCATACAAAAGTGCCTGTATATAAAAGCCGGTGCCGCCGACAACTATCGGTATCTTTCCTGCTTCGTATATCTCATTAAGTGCTTTTTTGGCCATATCCTTAAAGATAAATACATTGAACTCGTCAGATGCTCAAGCTCATTTATCAGATAGTGCTTTATGCCGTCCATCTCATCGACTGTAACCTTCGCAGAGCCTATATCCATGTATTTGTATACCTGCATGGAATCCGCGGATATTATAGCACCATTTATTTTTTTTGCAAGCTCAATCGATAGAGCTGTCTTTCCTACTGCTGTCGGTCCTGTCAGGACAATCATCGGTTTTTGTGTCATATTGCACCTCAGTCCAAATGTGTATGTTGTCATACGATACGTTTGAATTTCTTTTCTATCTCATATTTGCTCATAGAGATGATGGTTGGTCTGCCGTGTGGGCAGTTGTAAGGATTGTCGAGTGACAAAAGCTCATCTATCAGCTTATTTATCTCAGGAAGAGTAAGCTTGTCATTGCCCTTGACTGCTGCCTTGCACGACATGGATGCGACCTTTTCCGTGATGATATCAGGAGTCTGTCTGCCTGTCGCATTGGAAAAATCATCGAGCATCTCTATAAACAGATCCTTCATATCTATGTTAAACAAATTATCCGGAATTGCACTGATCATGTATTCCTTGCCGCCAAAATGCTCCACCTCATAGCCAAACTGCTCTATCTGCGGCCGGTATTTCTCAAGCATTTCACATTCCCTGGCATCAAGTGTCATGACAATCGGAGGCTTATGCGCTGTGATGTGAAATCCTTATTGGCAAGTCTTGCCATCGTTTTTTCATACAGCACCTTCTCATGAGCTGCATGCTGGTCTATGATATAAAGCTTGTCCTCAAACTCTATTAACCAGTATGTCTTAAAGAGCTGGCCTATGATGGAAAACTGCTTCTTTGAGCTTTCTGTAAGAAAAACCTTGTCGTAATCCCCAAGGGTCTGCTGGGTGCCGGTGACAACCTGTGCAGGTTCATACGCGGTGGAAGTCTCAGGCTTTGGTTCCACTGAATTGCCGGTGCCAGCAACAAGCGCAGATGCAGATGCTTTAGCAGTCTGCATCTTTGATGTGTTATCTGTGAGTTGCTCATTAACAGCAGGCGCTTTTGCAGCAGGTTCTGTTGCTGAGTAATTTTTTACTGTTGACGTCACGCTCTGTCCGTACACGCTCCTTGATTCCGCTGCCATCACCTCATTGATACGCCTCTTCTCAAACGGCTCCGGTATTGGCTCCTTATACTCATGCACTATCTTTTTAGGCGCCAGCGTACTGTCTACAGGCACCTCGGGAATCATCTCCTTATGGGATAGAATTGCATATATTGTGTCACACAATTCGACATATATCTCGTTGTTGTTGTCGAACCTAAGCTCCATCTTGGTTGGATGCACGTTGACATCCAGCTCACTGAAAAATGTAAAGTAAAGCACTGTAAACGGATACTGATGCTGCATTAGAAAGCTCTTGTAGGCCTCCTCTATTGCACGTGACAATATATTGCTCTTTACATACCTGCCGTTTATGAAATAATTCTCATAATTTCTGTTGCCCCTCGTGATGACAGGCTTTCCTATAAATCCCTCCACCTTAAAGTATTCACATTCATGCTTCACCTCAAGCAGTGATGACGATATCTCGCGGCCGAATATATGGTATATGATATCCTTTCTGTTGCCGTTTCCGGAGGTGTGAAGCTTTGTCTGGTTATTGTTTATGAACTTAAACGATATATCGGGATGTGAAAGCGCAAGCTTTTCAACCATATCGCTTATGTAGCTGCCCTCTGTCTGTGCTGTCTTTAAAAACTTACGTCTTGCCGGAACATTGTAAAACAAATCCTTTACTATGAAGGTAGTACCGTCCGGAGCACCGATTTCCTCGTTGGAAAGCTCCTTCGAGCCCTCAATCACATATCTGGTGCCGGTGAGCTCATCGTAGGTTTTTGTGATAAGCTCAACGCGGGCAACGGCCGAGATACTTGACAGCGCCTCACCTCTGAAGCCGAGAGACTTTACTGTGAGTAAATCCTCTGCCGAGCGGATTTTACTTGTGCTGTGACGGTAAAATGCAACTGCAACCTGTTCTCTTTCTATTCCGCAGCCGTTGTCGGTGATACGGATGAATGAGATTCCGCCCTCCTTTATCTCGACAGTAATGGCTGTGGAGCCTGCATCTATGGCATTTTCCACCAGCTCCTTTACCACGGAGCACGGACGCTCAACAACCTCTCCTGCAGCTATTTTATCTATTGTTTCCTGATTTAATATGGCAATATTTGGCATTTTAATCCTTTCTACCAGCGGTTTTTAACCTTGTTCTGGAGCTGATACAGCTTGTTTAACGCATCAAGTGGTGTCATGTTGCCTATGTCTATGCTTCGAAGCTCATCAATTATGTCATCATCCTTAACTGTGTCGAAAAGTGAAATCTGTGTCATATCAACCTCGTCAAGATGCTCTTTTTTATGCTTGTGGCCATTGTCAACGGATATGCTTTTTACAGTATCTGTGATATCATTTGCAAGAAGCTGTTCTGCGATTTCCTTGGCACGCTCTATGACCGAATCCGGCAGACCTGCAAGCTTTGCAACCTGTATACCGTAGCTTCTGTCAGCTCCGCCCTTTACGATTTTTCTTAAGAAAACTATATCATCGCCCTTTTCCTTTACAGCGATGCAATAGTTATTTACACTGTCAAGCTTGCCCTCAAGCTCGGTGAGCTCGTGATAATGGGTTGCAAAAAGTGTCTTTGCTCCGAGGAGCTTTGGATTACTTATATGCTCTACAACTGCCCAGGCGATGCTTAGTCCGTCAAATGTACTCGTGCCACGTCCAATCTCATCGAGAATGAGCAGGGATTTTGCGGTTGCATTTCTTAGTATATTTGCCACCTCGTTCATCTCAACCATAAATGTACTCTGGCCGCTTGCAAGGTCGTCAGATGCGCCGACTCGTGTGAAGATACGGTCTACAATACCGATATTTGCAGTTTGTGCAGGTACAAAGCTTCCAATCTGTGCCATGAGAACGATAAGTGCTGTCTGTCTCATGTAGGTGGATTTACCGGCCATGTTTGGTCCAGTGATGATTGAGATTCTGTTTTTGTGCTGATCCAGATATGTATCGTTTTCTATAAACATGTCATTTGTAATCATTTTTTCAACTACAGGATGACGTCCGTTTTTTATGTCTATTATTCCGCTTTCATTTATCTTTGGCTTGCAGTAATTATTCTGGCTGGCAACAAGCGCAAGCGAAGCAAAAACATCAATCTGTGCTATAGCTCTGGCTGTTTTCTGAATCCTTGAAACATTGCAGGAAATCTGTTTTCTTACATCACGAAACAGCTCATACTCAAGTGATGTGAGCCTGTCTTCAGCTCCAAGAATGGTATCCTCAAGCTCCTTAAGCTCCGGTGTTATGTAGCGCTCTGCATTGGTGAGTGTCTGTTTTCTTACATAATAATCAGGAACCATATCCTTGAAGGAGTTTGTGACTTCAAGGTAATATCCAAATACCTTGTTATACTTGATTCTTAAGTTTTTGATGCCTGTTTTTTCACGTTCACCGGCTTCAAGCTCAGCAAGCCATGTCTTTCCCTTGGTTTTTGCGTCTCGAAGACGGTCAACCTCCTCGTTGTAGCCTGCTTTTATGATGTCTCCGTCGCGCTGTGAGATAGGAGGCTCATCCTCAATGGATGAAAGTAAAAGCTCATATATATCCTTAAGCTCGTCGAACTCTTCATTAATCTCATCGGTAAGCTCACACGGTATGTCTGAAAGCTGCTGCTTTATTGGTGGAAGCATTTTTAAAGAATCCCTGAAGGCAATAAGGTCACGCGGATTGGCTGACTGGTAGGTGATTCTTGTGATGAGACGCTCAAGGTCATAAATAGGATTAAGGTATTCCCTGATCTCATCTCTTGTTATTTCGTTTGCATTAAGGCTTCGATAAGCTTCTGGCGCTTTATTATCTCTGCCTTTTCGATAAGAGGCTGCTCAACATAGGTGCGAAGCAGTCTTGCTCCCATAGCCGTGCGTGTCTTGTCGAGTACCCAAAGCAGTGAGCCTCTCTTTTGCTTTTCACGAAGTGTATCTACAAGCTCCAAATTACGTCTTGATGAGCTGTCTATTATCATATATTTGCCTATTGAGTACGGATGAAGCTCAAGTATATTGTCGAGCGAGTTCATCTGCGTCTCATAAAGGTACTTTAACAGGCGCCGGCAGCTATGACTCCACTCTCATAATCCTCAAGCCCCAGAGCATTTATTGTCTGTACATGGAAATGTGAAAGCAGTGTCTCATTTGCAAGACCATCAGAAAAATACCATGAGTCGAGTGCTGAAACAGTAATTGACAGCCTGTTTTTCATATCGTCAACATCTATTCCGCTCATGTAGAAGGCCTCGTTGCATATGATTTCCGATGGATTAAATCTGCTCACCTCATCTAACAGCTTTCTTTCCGTATCCACCTCTGTCGTAAAAAAATCACCTGTTGTGACATCACAGGTTGCTATGCCGTATTTGTCTTCAGTGTATACAATCGACATTATGTAATTGTTTTTTGCCTCATCTAAAGAAGCCATATCAGTGTTTGTGCCCGGTGTCACAACACGGATTACCTCTCGCTTTACGATTCCCTTTGCCTGCTTTGGATCCTCCATCTGCTCACAGATAGCTACCTTGTGACCGTTTGATACGAGTCTGTTGATATATGAGTCTGCCGCATGAAACGGTACTCCACACATAGGAGCTCTTTCTTCAAGTCCACAGTTTTTGCCTGTGAGTGTAAGCTCAAGCTCCTTTGAAACCATTATCGCATCATCAAAAAACATCTCATAGAAGTCTCCTAAGCGATAAAATAAAATACAATCCTTATATTGTTCTTTTGTCTGCAGATAATGCTGCATCATTGGTGATACTTCTGCCACGAATATTTCCTCTCTTTACGTGTATAAATATTATTCATGTGTATAAATATTATTTAAAATCCGGCCTATATTTTTTAATAATTGCTTCTGCGACCTTTATGCCGTCGATTGCCGCAGATGTAATGCCTCCTGCATAGCCTGCGCCTTCACCGCAAGGGTATACCCCTGAGATATTGCTCTCAAAGGAGTCATCTCTTTTTATGCGAAGCGAGAAGATGTGCGTGTCTCCATACCGGACAAAATTGCATCTTTTCTGTCAAAGCCATGTATCAGATGACCAAAATGTTCCATTCCAAGCTTGAACGACTGCTCCATGTCAGCGCTCATCAGTCCATTCAGCTTTGCAAAGACGGTGTTTCCCTTTGTACAGGAGTCAAAATCACCGTATGCTGTTGTTAATCTGTCATCACAGAAATCACCGAAAAGCTGCTGTGGTATTAAACCATTGCCACGCTTATAATTTTCTGTTTCAAGCTTTTCCTGATATCTCACTCCGGCAAGGGCATCATCTGCTCCGAAATCCTTTGGCGAAACAGATACTATGATGGCACTGTTCGCATTTTTGCTGTTTCTGTCGTGATAACTCATACCGTTAACCACTGTGTGATTTTCGGTTGACGATGAGTTGACCACATATCCTCCCGGACACATGCAGAATGAATAGACTCCTCTGCCATTCGGAAAATTGGATGTGACCTTGTATGGGCTTGGCGGAAGTATGATTTTCTTTTGAATACCATACTGTGATTCATCTATCATGCGCTGCGGATGCTCCACGCGAAAGCCGACAGCAAAGCTCTTGCATTCCATATCAAAGCCTTTGTTGTAAAGCATATCAAATGTATCTCTGGCGCTGTGTCCGAGTGCCAGAACGCATACATCTGTCTTTATCTCACTATTACTGTTACTGTCAGAATCTGTGTAAACACTTAATAGCTTTTGGGAAACTATGTCAAGATTGTTTACACAGGTGTCAAATACAAATGTAGCCCCTTTGTTAACCAAAAACTCACGCATGTTGACAATTACTTCTGAAAGCACATCAGTACCAATATGTGGCTTGTTGTCATAAAGTATGGACGGATCTGCCCCAAAGCGCACAAATGTCTCAAGCACAAGACGATTTCTGCCCGAAGGATCCTTTACGGATGTATTCAGCTTGCCGTCTGAAAAGGTTCCGGCACCGCCCTCACCAAACTGTACATTGCTTTTGGGATTAAGTATGCCGTTCTCCCAGAATTTTTGTACATCGCAGGTCCTTTTCTCAACCCGGCTGCCACGCTCGATAACTATCGGGCGAAAACCTGCCTCTGCCAATATATATGCACAAAACAGACCGGCAGGTCCTGCCCCTGCAATAACAGGGCGCCTGTCAAGCGATATATTTCCGTGCGCAGGTATCCGGTACTCTTTTTCTTTGTATATGAGCACAGATGAGCTGGCTGCTCTTTTTACAATTGCTTCTTCGCTATTTTTTGTATCCTCTATCTCTACAACAACTGAATATGTATAGAACAGCTCAGGCTTTTTACGCGCGTCAAGTGATTTCTTTAATATGCGGTATGTAAAGCCTGTCTTGGCATTGAGCTTAAGCATTTTTATTATTTTCTTTTTTAATGCCTCATCACTGTGCGTGATGGGGAGCTTTATCTGGTTAATTTTAATCATTTACTGCATTTCTCCTGCTATATATCCACTTGTCCATGCCCACTGCAGATTGTAGCCACCGCATATGCCGTCCACATCAAGCAGCTCTCCGCAAAAGTAAAGCCCCGGATGGATTTTGGACTCCAATGTACGTACATCTATTTCCTTTGTACATATGCCGCCTGCACACACCTGTGCAAATTCGGCTCCTCTTGGCTTTTTTACCGAAACGGCTGTATGCTTTATTGAGCGGGTGAGACTTTTACAATCATCATCTGTCAACAGCCTTCCCTTTTTGGCAGGAGATACACCTGATTTGTGTATCAGCTCAAGAAGAAGCTTATTGTTTAAAAGTCCGTTAAGCATCTCATATAACGAGCGGTTGTCTGTCGTTGTAATGCTTCTGTCCTTTATGTATCCATTAAGCTCATCATCATTAAAAGCCGGCAAAAAGTCAATTATCACCTCGACTCTTTGACCTTTATCGAGGGCTCTTGACATAAAACTTGAAATCTGAAAAACCGGGATGCCTGAGATGCCATAGTCGGCTAACTGCAGCTCCCCTGTATTTTGCTCTGTCATTTGACCGTCTATCACGGAAGCAACGGTAGCATCGCACCTGACACCTGTGATTTTTTTGAAATTTAGGCCATCACAGCTAAAGCCGCAAAGCGCGGGTAACGGCTTTTGGATATGATGTCCGAGAGCTTCTATCTGTCGAAACAGGCTTCCGTCACTTCCAAGCTTTGGGGAAGCCGTAAGGCACACGCTATGATAAGCCTTTTGGACTTAAAGCTGCCCTTGTCTGTTTGGATGCAGTAACCGGTCAGGTCATCTGTATTCTTATTAGTTGCCGGATTAGCAGCAGACTTTGCGTCTTTAGTCGTAATCCCTGCAGCCTTGATTTCTGTAATACTAACGCCTGTTTTCACATCCACATGAAGCCTCATAAGCTCCATGCGAAAGGCTGCCACAACAGATGCAGCCTGTCTTGAATTTGGATAAATGTAGCCTGCATTGTCATATGCAGGTATTCCAAGTTCTTTAAAAAAACGTATTGTGTCTGCATAATTAAATTGCGACAACCCGTTTTTAATCAGCGCTTTACTGCCGTGAAACTTATTTACAGACATATCAGTGTTTGTGAAATTACATCTGCCGTTTCCTGTTGCAAGTATTTTCTTTCCTATATCATCCTTGTGCTCTAAAAGTGCCACACGTGCTCCCTTTGATGCAGCAGCTGCTGCCGCCATCAGCCCGGATGCACCGGCACCTATTATAATTACATCGTACATATTCTTTCCCCTAACTGATTTATTTTAACATTAACTTGAATAGCTTTCAAGAAAATCGTACAAATCAGTTTCGTCAAAAAAGTAGAGTCCGTTTGTAACCTTATTTTTTGCTTCATCGGGCAGTTCTTCAAAATACACGCCTGTGTCAAAGTATTTTTCACTTGCAGTGGCGTTGTATACAGACAGCATTCCGGAGTCATTTTTGATGCAGTATTTTGCATTCTTAGCCTCATTTGATGTCAGAAGGCTTTCTTTTTCATTTTTTTCTTCTTTATCATTTTCATTGCTTTGTGCAATTATCGCAGCCTTGTCTGCTGCTCTTTGCGTATTGATTTTTTCTATTATAACAAGTGCAAGAAGAATTACAACAATAGTTAAAAAACAGATACTGATTTTGCTTTTCATATTATCACCTCAAAATCAGTATCTGTAAATTTTTGTTATTTATTCAATTTTATAATAAATGACATTTTTTTGCTACTTTTATGATAAGTGTGCCCTTTGGAAAATGTCTAAGCTCATCCTCAGTCAGTCCCTTGAGTAAAAGCAGCGCCACAGCATATGAGATAACCGCAATGATTGCAGCAAGAATGAAGGCGATAATCTCAATATGACAGGCCTTGTAAAGTATAAAGTATACTATATACGAAATAACTCCCATTATGAGCGAGCTGATGGCCGGTATGATAAAGGTCTTTTTTATTTCCTGCTTAAAGCCGCTGTACTTCTTTAAAGCCATGCTGTTCATAAAACACATGAGCAATGCAAAAAATGTATTGGCAAGCACAACTGCATGTATATTGAGTCTGAATATGAGCATAAGCAGTATGAGTACTATGACATGCGCTACAATCGATATCGCAGCGTTGATTACAGGAACTTTGAGCCTGTCAATGCCCTGCAGTAGTCCGTTGGACAGAGTGGAAAGCGAGTAAAATACTACCGCAACCGCACCGACATACATCATAAGTGATGCCTCAGCATTTGTTGCACGGGTGCTTGAGAACAGTATATTAAATATTGGCAGTCCAAACACGGCAAGCCCTACTGCACATGGGAATGCGACAACCATGATAAAGCGTGTGGAAAGATTAATCTGTCCTCTCACTGCTTCCATATCGTCCCTGTGATATGCGCCTGTAAGCACCGGCACAAAGGATGCTGCCATAGCTGATGCTATGGATATAGGCACATTGATTAAAAGCTTGTACTTTCCGGTGTATACACCCCACCATACGTCTATATCATTCTGAGTGTATCCCTGAAGCAGTGCAACCTGCTTGAAAATACCCTGGTCTATTATACCACTGATATTGTATATAGTAGTACTTAAAAGGACAGGAATAACCGTAATTACAAGAATCTTCATTGTGTAGCCAAATGAGCTCACCCTGATATTTCGTTCTCTTTTCATCTGCCTCTTGAACACCTTCATATAGATGGCAAAGATAAATACTACAAATAAAAGAGCCGCTACAGAGCCAAGCACTGTTCCAAGTGTACCGCCGGCTGCACCATATGCTGCGGCATAGTGCTCCTTGTCACCAAGAACTGCGCCAATCCTTGTACCTGTACGGTATAGCACATATGCAGCCCATACACTGACTATGGCATTTACTATCTGTTCTATTATCTGTGAGACGGCACTTGGCATCATAGTACCCAGTCCCTGGAAAAAGCCTCTGATAACGCCGAGCACTGCAACTACCAAAAGCCCCGGAGCCAGTACTCTTAAGGCAAAAATACTGTATGGTGTGTTAAGAAGCGTTGTTGCAAAAAAATTGCCACCAAAAAACAGTATGAGTGCAACCGTTGTTCCACTGATGGTTGCAAAAAGCAGAGCGCACTTAAGTATCTGATAGGTCGCAGTCCGCCTCTTTTTTGCCATCTGGGCTGAAACCATCTTTGATACGGCAAGTGGTAAGCTGTATGATGATATAATCAGCATGACATTATATATTTCAAAGGCTGTGGAATAATAGCCGATTCCGATATCGCCCAATATACGCTGCATCGGAATACGATATATGAGTCCTATTATTCTGCTTATGATAGATGCTACGGCAAGTATAGAGCCCTGTACTAAGCATTGCTTGCCCCGTTATTTTTTTAGACATTTATAAATCCTCTGTTTCAATTGATAACCAGCTTAAATATTAGCGTGTTATACCTAAAGCGTCAAGTATTTTTCTCTGGTGCTCCTCCATTACGGCAGCCTCATCAGCTCCATGTGGTCATATCCGAACAGATGAAGCATGCTGTGTGTAATCAGAAAGGCAAACTCTCTTTTTTCGCTGTGTCCGTATTCTAAGGCCTGCTCCTTTACCTTGTCAACGGATATGATTATGTCACCTAGCATGACCTCTCCTGTATCAGGATTGAAATCATCCTCATTCTCATCTGAAAGGAAAGAAAAATCTCCGGGTGTTTCATATGAAAGCATCGGAAAAGATAATACATCTGTAGGCCTGTCTATCTGTCTGTACTCCTTATTGATGGCATGTATCCCTTCATTGTCTGTCAGTGTCAGATTAACCTCCGCCTCATACGGAAAGTTCTCGTGCTCAAGTGAAGCAGAAACAACAGCTTCTGCGACCTTTTCATAATCAAAATTAAAATTGCATTCTACTTCTTTTTCGATAAAAAAACTCATTTAAGCAGCTCCTCCTTTGTAAGATAGTCTCGTATTTTTAAAAAGTGATTCATGGAAAGCCCTGATTCATCATACATTCCTGAGCTTGACAGCTCATTTAATGTCTGGATAATAAGTATCTCGTGATTCCATTCACTGTCTGCCACATCGTTTTTGATATGATCAAGCCTTACTATTAAAGCATCGACATATGGATGAGTGCGGATTCAGGGGTCTGTGGGTGTCTTAGCTTGCCATAGTACTCATAGAGTATATTGGTCAGCTTTTCAGGAAAATGCATGGCTAATGCCTGTTCTACTCCTTCCATGACGCTTTTATGCTTCTGCCACTGCCCTATGCGGTAATAAAAGCTCCTGCTGCACATAGCGCTGTGTCCAGTCCAGCAGCCTTTGCAGCCTTTATGGCAATCGTCGATACGAAATTGCATGATTGTATTCAGAGAAATTGTGCTTTTTAAGCTGCTTTACAGCAGGAAAATCCTCCTCTATTATTTCTATAAGCCTGTCATTTGTTTCATCAGTGCTAAGTGGCTTAAATACCCTGGCACAAATGATGCCGATAAGCGAAACAATCATGCCGCTTACAGCTCCGGCAATAATAACGGAAACAGAAAACTCCTTTGTTGACATATAATAGAATATGCCCGGTGTCACAATGCTCATACTGATTGTGATCAGATATATACATATCTGAAGCTTGTCCTCCTTTAGCATCTTTGCAAGGATAGCACCTGTGATTACAAGAAGCAGCTCACATACGAGCTCAAAGCAGTCGCCGGATACAGTGATTGAAAGCAATATACAAAAATAAGTACCGCTTATAAAAGCCAGAAACTCATTGCCAATCAGACAAAGCAATATAGGAAAAATCATCACCGGCCTGCTGTACAGTGGCATAAAACCGCTTATGATACACACTATAGAGCAAATGATAAACGCAAACGTAAACCTAAGATAATCGGTTCTTGAGTTGTTCGACAGCTGCAGTGTGTTCCGCTCGTACTCAAGCTCAAATAAAAGCAGCATATAAAATATGATATCTAAAAAACCCATGCATATCCACTCATCCGGATATACATCACCAAGCAGACACAGCACAAATGAAAGAGCTAAGATTGATATAAAAATTGATATTAGTGATACAACCCTTCTCAATTGCTCTTCCTCTGCTTTCTTACAGTCTTTGCAGTCTGCTTATTTTCATAATCATCATATGCCTGAACGATTTTTTGTACAAGCGGATGACGCACGACATCCTTGCTTGTCAGATTGCATATGCCTATATCATCTATTTTTTTAAGCACCCTAAGTGCCACATCAAGCCCTGATTTTGCTCCCGGTGCAAGATCCTTTTGTGTCGCATCACCTGTCACGACAACCTTTGAGCCAAAGCCGATTCGTGTAAGAAACATCTTCATCTGTGCAGGAGTTGTATTCTGTGCCTCATCAAGTATGATAAATGCATTGTCAAGTGTACGGCCTCTCATGTACGCAAGAGGAGCCACCTCAATAAGGCCCTTTTCCATGTTGCGCTGGAAGCTCTCAGCTCCCATTATCTGATAAAGAGCATCGTACAACGGTCTCAAATATGGGTCAATCTTGCTCTGCAGATCTCCCGGCAGAAAGCCAAGCTTCTCGCCTGCTTCAATCGCAGGGCGTGTCAGAATAATACGGCCCACCTGCTCATTTTTAAAAGCTGTTATAGCCATTGCCATGGCAAGATAGGTCTTTCCTGTTCCGGCAGGACCCATGCCAAACACAATCATCTTTTTCCTGATTGCATCGACATATTCCTTCTGGCCTATGGTTTTTGGCTTTACAGGCTTGCCATTTATTGTGTGACAAATGATATCCTTGTCAATCTCAACAATCTCACTGCCTCTATGCTCCTCTAAAAGTGCAAGTGCATAGTTTACGTTCTGCTCTGTAATGACGTTGCCCCTCTCAGCCAGCGCAATGAGCTGCTCGAACACCTCTTTTGCCCCATCAATATTCCCCTGCGCTCCGATAATCTTTAAGGATCATCTCTTAAGACAAGCGTTACATGCAGTGTGCGCTCTATTTTCTTGGCGAATGCATCAAACTGCCCAAAGACGTTTGGTATATATTCGCCCGGTATTTTTATAGATACTTCATTTAAACTCATTAGCTCATGTGCCTTTCAATCAAAATATTTTTCATTATAACATAAAAATAAAATTTGTCATAATTTACCTATAATTAATTCCCTCTGATATATCAATTTTCATGGTATTTTTTTCTATGTATATACTGCACCATGTGATATCGGGATATTTTTCCTCAAGCTTCTTTTCAAGGATGCTGTAATCTGCTCTCTTGTGGCTGCCTATTGTTACATTTTCACTCTCCATAAAGGAGATGACCGACTCATCATACGTGAAACGGTTTCCTTCAGGCACAATGTGCCAGATTCTTGTGCAGATGAGTGCATGTATACAAAAAACGCCGGTAATTGCAGCCGTAATAATACGTATTTTATATAGAAATGCTCTTATCGCAAAGTATCCCTGTCTTTTTACCACGAGAAGCCTTGTATGCGTCTTTTTCAGGTGCGGCTTCATTAGAAAAATATCTTCTGTACTGCAGCAGGCCTCATATTCCTTTGGACTTACATATTTAAGGTTCCATATTTTTATATGGTTTGCCGTGCACAGATTTATGAAGCGCCTGATATTGCAGCCTGTCAGCCTTACTGTTGCATAAGCTTTAATACTCATATATAACACCCTTTAAATGACCGGCTATTATTATTAAATCCTTTGTAAATTCCTTGATTTCAAGCGGCTGCCGGATATTTTTATGGTACTGTCTGCTGCCCTTACAGTTACGGCCTTGTCCGAAAATGACAGAATACCCTTGTGGTTTTCTATAGTCAACTCATTATAACCATATGCTGTTACAATTGGAAGCCCTAGCACTATGTCCTTTGGAAGCTCGAACGAATCAGTTACTTTTTGCATCTTCATATATTAACATATGTTTATTTAGGCTGAATTATGCCGGTTATTTGTGGTACGGCTCATTATTGCTGATGCGAAACGACCTGTAAATCTGCTCCAGTAAAATTACGCGCATGAGCTGATGAGGAAATGTCATTTTAGAAAATGAAAGCTTATAGTCAGCGCACTTCAATACATCATCGGACAGCCCCAGAGAGCCTCCTATTACAAAAACAAGATGACTTTTGCCGCCTGTCATAAGCTTATCCATCTTCTGTGACAGCTCAACCGAATCAAGCTGTTTTCCATCTATCGCCAGACAAAATACATATGCATCGTCTTTTATATTTTTAAGAAGCCTCTCACCTTCTTTATTTTTTACGATGTCTATCTCTGTCTGCGTGGCCTGTTCGCTTGTCTTTTCATCGGAAACCTCAGTGATTTCAAGCTTACAGTAACGGCTTAGGCGCTTAGAGTACTCAGCAATCGCATCTCTGTAAAATTTTTCTTTAACTTTTCCTACACATAATATTGTAATTTTCATCGTTTCATTATAACATATAACTATAATTAAACAATATGGAGGCCGTATGAAAATATACGTTGATGAACAAAAACGATACGAGGATACAAAAGCAACCGGACAGTGCTTCACCGGAGTCGGTGCGATAGGGCTTATTGCTATTGTGCTGCTTGATACAGGAGTTATAAAGCTTGCCGCTTTAGACTCGGTAAACAAGCTCATGGTTTCTATCGTAATGGGGCTTGTTTTCTTGATATTTTTTATCATAGGAATGAAGTCATTTATGGAGCTAAAGGACATTTCAAAAAAAATTGACCGGAATAATTCCCTCGAAGAGGAAATCATGGAATACGCGACCGTCACTCATAGGGACGAGCTTATGACTTTAGCGTCATCGGGTGAAAAAGGAGATGCCTGCTCAGGTGATTTATACTACAAAAGAGCTGAGCTTATCACATCAGTCATTACTGAAAAATACAGCCTGCTTGAGGAAAGCTTCCTCGATCATATGGTTGAAGAAATTTATTCTAAAATTTATAGTGATATTGTCGAAGAATAGTGCTATAATAATAACAATTTATTTTTTATGAGGTGAACAAAATGAAAGAACTGCAAGATCGAATTCTCAAGGATGGCCAGGTAATTGGCACAAACATCTTAAAGGTCAACAAATTTATCAACCATCAGGTAGATCCGGTGCTTATGGAGCACATCGGTGAGGATTTCGCAAATCACTTTGCCGATAAGGGAATCACAAAGGTTGTCACAATAGAGAGCTCAGGAATTGCTCCTGCACTTATGGCAGCAGCCAAGATGAATGTACCGCTTGTTATTTTAAAGAAGCAGCCTTCAAAGACATTACATAATGATTTATATCAGACACAGGTTACTTCATTTACAACAGAGAAGAGCTATGAGCTTACACTCTCACGCGATGTAATCTCAGAGGATGACAATATTCTTTTGATTGATGATTTCATGGCTGACGGAGAGGCTGCTACAGGTGCCATCAGACTTCTTCGCATGGCTCACGCTACAGTTGCCGGTATAGGAATCCTTATTGAGAAGTCATTCCAGCCTGGCAGAAGAAAGATCAACGAGCAGGGCTATGAGGTTTACTCACTTGCACGTATCAAGTACATGGATGAGTATCAGATAGATTTTATTGAAGAAAATTAAAATAAGATTTAATATTTAAAATCAATACATATTATACGCAAAATCCACTACCCTATTTACAGATTTATGAGTCTGTCATTGAGTAGTGGATTTTTATTATTGTTAAAGTATATGTTTTATGCTAAACTGCCGGATTATGCTCCGAAATCGAAAAGTGAAAGCTGGTTTGACTCCGGCAGTGAACCAAGCAGTCCCAAATCTGACATGAGGTCTACGGCTGTTCGCGATACATGGGTTCTCTCCCTGAAATCGTCCTTTGAGAGGAATGGTCCGTCCTTTGCCGCTTCCGAAATATAAATAGCGGCATTGTCTCCCAGTCCGTCAATACTGTTTATGGCCGGCATGAGCTTACCGTCAATTATCTGGAAACGGTTAGGGTGAGCCCTGTATATATCAAGAGGCATGAAATCAAAGCCTCTGGCATACATCTCCTGTACGATACGCATGTCCTTAAATACATCCTGCTCCTTGTTTGACAGCGTGTCTTTTCTTTTCTTATAGTCCTTCATGTAGTTTTCGAGTCGGTCCTTTCCCTGACACATAAGCTCATATGAAAAGCCTGTGGCACGGATTGAAAAGTATGCTGCGTAGTATGCAAGAGGATAGAAAACCTTACAGTAGGCGATTCTCCATGCCATCATAACGTATGCCGCAGCATGGGCCTTAGGGAACATGTACTTGATTTTCTCGCATGACCAGATATACCAGTCAGGCACACCGTGTGCCTTCATATCCTCCTTCCACTGTGGCCACTGAGGGCATTTGCCCTTGGCAATAATGCCCTTTCGCACCTTCTCCATGATGTTGAAGGCCTCCTCAGATTCAAGTCCCATGGAAATCAGATATGTCATAATATCATCTCTGGTACAGATACAGGTTGAAATGGTAGCTGTGCCTTCCTCGATAAGAGTCTGTGCATTGCCAAGCCATACGTCGGTACCGTGTGATAATCCGGCGATACGAATGAGGTCAGAAAACTCCTTTGGCTTTGTATCAAGGAGCATGCCCATGGCAAAATCGGTACCAAACTCCGGTATACCTAAAGCTCCAAGCGGACATCCATCGATATCCTCAGGCTCTATGCCCAAAGCGGAGGTGTTCTGAAACAGTGACATGACAGCTTTGTCGTCAAGCGGAATCTTTGTCGGGTCAACACCTGTCAGATCCTGCAGCATACGAATCATGGTAGGATCATCGTGTCCAAGTATATCGAGCTTTAACAGGTTGTGGTCGATTGAATGGTAGTCAAAATGCGTTGTCGTGATGTCAACGGTCATATCATTCGCAGGATGCTGTACAGGAGTAAAGGTATTAATCTCCTCACCCATCGGCAGCACGACTATACCACCCGGATGCTGTCCCGTAGTACGTCGAACACCAACGCAGCCCTGCACTATCCTGTCTATCTCGCAGTTTCGCTTTCTGACACCGCGCTCCTCATAATAGTTTTTAATGTATCCAAATGCGGTCTTGTCAGCAAGTGTACCTATGGTTCCGGCTTTAAAGGTCTGGCCCTCACCGAAAATAACCTCGGTATATTTGTGTGCCTTTGACTGGTACTCACCGGAGAAGTTCAGATCGATATCCGGCTCCTTGTTTCCCTTGAAACCGAGGAAAGTCTCAAATGGAATATCAAAGCCCTCCTTGCTTAACGGTCTGCCGCACTTTGGACAGAGCTTATCCGGCATATCACAGCCACCACGGCCTGAAAATGCCTGTACCTCTGGTGAATCAAAATCACTGTATTTGCAGTGTGTACACAAATAGTGAGCATGCAGCGGATTAACCTCTGTGATACCTGACATGGTTGCGACAAATGAGCTTCCTACGGAGCCTCGCGAGCCAACCAGGTAGCCGTCCTCATTTGATTTCCACACAAGCTTCTGTGCGATGATGTACATTACGGCATAGCCGTTTGAAATAATAGAGTTAAGCTCTCTGTCAAGACGCTCCTTAACTATCGGCGGCAGCGGATCTCCGTACATCCTGTTTGCCTTGTTATAGCAGATTTCACGAAGCATGCCGTCAGAGTTTTCGATAACCGGCGGACATTTATCAGGTCTGACTGGTGAGATACGCTCACACATGTCTGCTATCTTATTGGTATTGGTGATGACTACCTCCTCAGCCTTTTTGCTTCCGAGATATTCAAACTCCTTTAGCATTTCCTCTGTGGTCCTTAAATAAAGCGGAGCCTGCTCATCTGCATCCTTAAAGCCCTTACCGGCCATGATAATACGACGGTATATCTCGTCCTCGGGATTTAAGAAATGTACGTCACAGGTTGCAACAACCAGCTTTCCAAATTCCTCTCCAAGCTTTACGATTCGCTTATTTATATCGATAAGGTCATCGTTTGAAGCAATATCGGAATCCTCGTCACGTATCATAAATGCGTTGTTGCCAAGAGGCTGTATCTCCAGGTAATCATAGAAATTCACAAGTCTTGTGATTTCCTCCTGTGGTCTTCCGTTTAAAATGGCCCTGTAAAGCTCTCCTGCCTCACAGGCTGAGCCTATTAAAAGCCCATCACGATACTTGTTAAACTCTGATTTTGGTATTCGCGGTCTCTTATTATAATATTTGATGTGTGACAGCGAGATAAGCCTGTAGAGATTGGTACGCCCCTGGTCACAGGTTGCAAGAATGATGGCATGGTATGTAGGCATCTTCCTTATCATCTCAACAGATGATTTTGCCAGGGCATTTACCTCATCTAAGCTTGATATGCCCCTGTCCTTTAGCTTTTCTATGAATTTGACAAATATCTCTGCAGTACATGCGGCATCATCCACCGCTCTGTGATGATGATCAAGCGAGATGTTTAGAGCCTTGGCTACTGTATCCAGCTTAAATCTGTTTAGCTGTGGCAGAAGCACTCTCGCAAGAGCCACCGTGTCAACAATTGTAGGATTATACTCCATGCCAAGCAATGCGCAGTTTCGCTTTATAAAGCTCATATCAAAGTCAGCGTTGTGGGCGACCATGATGCAGTCCTTGCAAAACTCCATAAACTGTGGCAGTATGACATCCACTGTTGGCGATGTGATAACCATGTCATCCCTTATCGAGGTGAGCTCCTCAATCCTGAACGGAATAGGTACCTCAGGTTTATAAATGTGGAATAGCGGTCTACAATCTCGCCACCGATGACCTTCACCGCACCTATTTCTATGATTTTATTCTTTTCCGGAGAAAAGCCTGTTGTCTCTATATCAAATACCACGTACTTGTCATCCAGCGACTGACCGGCTGCATTCTCCACAATATCCTTTGTATCATCGACCAGATATGCTTCCACACCGTAAATGACCTTGAATTTGTCATCCACAGTATGGTTAGCGTCAGGGAATGCCTGCACATCACCGTGGTCCGTAATAGCAATGGCCTTGTGTCCCCAGCGCATGGCACACTTCACAATATCCTTTACGTCAGACACGCCATCCATGTCACTCATCTTGGTGTGACAGTGAAGCTCAACACGTTTTTCGGCAGCAGTATCCTCCCTCTTTGATGTAAAATCAGGTATCTTTTTAAGTCCGACTATTGAGCTTATTGACAAATCACTGTCATATTTATCTACAGTCACAACTCCCTTTGCCTTAACAAAGTTGCCAGGGGCAATATATGCAAGAATATCTGCTACGTCATCATTTCTGGCAAAAAGCTTGAGCATGATGGTGTCTGTGAAATCAGTGACCGCAAACATAATGATGGTCTTTTCGTTTCTGATTTCACGGGATTCAACCGTAAGGATCTTGCCCTTTATTGTAACCTCACCGATAGGACCGTCAATCTTTTCAATGGACATCTCTTCATCATCAAAGCTTCTTCCGTACACGATATCAGGGTCATTGTCATATTTGCGCCTGAAATCTCCTTTGCGCTCGAACTTTTTCTCAAACTTCTTTTCGAACTTCTTTTCAAACTTCTTCTCAGGCTTTTTATCAGTGCCTGTCTTCGCTTCATTCTTCTTATTTGAGGCTTTAGGAGAATCTGATGTGCCACTCTTTTTTGTATCAGATGTATTTTCACTGCCTCCTACGAACATTGCACCGTCATCGACAGCCACTTTAGAATCTTCATCATCGTCATCTTTTGCCATGGCAAATTTAGTGCGGGCGACAATATTTTGCACCTCCTGCTCAATCTGCTTGTCAGCATTTTGACGGTATTTGCTGATTTTTGGCTTTTCGTACTGCAGATTAACGATAAAATCCATCCCACAGCGCTCGCAGAACACCTTCTCAAGAAATTCTATGACCGAATTGCCTCTGGTCTTTGCGATTATTGTCTCCTCAAGTGTGACTGTGACATGTGTATCGTCGGTAAAGCTCCACTTTGAGGTGCGCAGCAGATTGTACAAAAGTACACTGTGACTGTTTATTTCGTCAAGAATACTGTCAAAATAGACATCAAAAAGAGTCTTCGGTGTGTACTGCGAAGACAACTCGTAAGACTCTATAATTTTTACTGTAATATCTTTACTTTTAAATATCTGGTTTTTAATGCTTTCCTCAAGCTTCCAGATATTTTTTTGAAAATAAGGCGTTTTGCTTTTACATATATTTTGTAAAAATCTCTTGCATGGTTTACGGAAATTCTGGTGACATCAGCATTCTCCAGCAGATTCTCCATATCCTTGTCCAGCTTAAGTGTAGGGAAAACTTCCTTAAATGTTTTTGTCAAAATTATTCACCCCAATGGTCAAGCTCATATTTTAATGCACCCAACAGCTCGCTCTCAGGCACCTTTTTAAATACCTCACCGTGCTTTATGATAAGACCCTCGCCGATTCCTCCGCTACGCCAAGATCTGCTTCCTTTGCTTCACCCGGTCCGTTTACCACACAGCCCATGACAGCAACCTTTATGTCAAGGTCATATCCTGAAACCATTGTCTCCACCTGATTTGCAAGCCCGATAAGATCTATCTGTGTGCGGCCGCAGGTAGGACATGAAACAACCTCTATGCCACCCTTTCTAAGACCAAGAGTTCTTAAAATGAGCTTGGCAGACTTTATTTCCTCGAGAGGGCTTCCAGTGAGAGATACACGTATTGTATCACCTATGCCCTGGCTTAGTATCAGTCCGAGTCCGATAGCAGACTTTATATTGCCGCTTATTATTGTGCCTGCCTCTGTGATACCCACATGGAGCGGATGATTGGTTTTATCTGAAATAAGCTCATGTGCTTTAACACACATCATTACATCTGATGATTTGATGCTTATGACAAGATTGTCATACCCCATATCCTCTATGAGCTTTACCTTGTCCAGAGCACTCTCCACAAGCCCCTCTGCTGTCACACCATGATATTTCTCTACCAGTCTTTTTCAAGAGAGCCACTGTTTACACCGACGCGGATAGGAATATTTCTCTCCTTTGCTACATCCACGACAGCCTTTACCCTTTCAGCGCTTCCTATGTTGCCGGGATTGATTCGGATTTTGTCGGCTCCGTTTTCAATCGCAGCTATTGCAAGCTTGTAATCAAAGTGTATATCCGCAACAAGCGGTATGCTGATTTGTTTCTTAATATCCTTAAGTGCCCTTGCAGCCTCCATCGTAGGCACAGCACATCGGATTATATCACAGCCTAAGTCTGTCAGCGCGTTTATCTGCGCAACTGTGTCAGCTACATTCTCAGTCTTTGTATTTGTCATTGACTGTATGAGAATCGGGTTTCCTCCACCGATTACTTTATTTCCGATTTTTACTATTTTTGTCTCCATGTGTATATCTCCAATCTGTTATAAAATCAGACTATTAGATTTCTGATATCATTGAACATGACAACAACCATCAAAAGAAGTAAAAGCACTATGCCAACGAGATGCACATAGCCCTCCTTCTCAGGGTCTACTCTCTTTCTTCTTATGGCTTCAACTATCAAAATACAAGTCTGCCACCATCAAGTGCCGGCAGTGGCAGCAGGTTCATCACACCGAGGTTTGCAGAAATCAGCACGCCCCAGTTTAGCATATTTAATATGCCAAGCCATACTCCGGACATAGAAACTGCCTGCTCATAGGTGTCTCCCATGTTTTTTACAATGCCGACAGGTCCGCTTAAGTTATTTACAGAGGCAGCCCCGGTACAGAGCATTTTAAGCCCCTCTATTGTTGTATAGATGTTGTATTTCACCTCGTAGCAGCTATAAAGCAGCGCCTTTCCAAAGCCTGGCTTTGTACGCTCTCCCGACACGTTAAAGCCGTACAGATACCTCTTTGTTGTCTCGTCATATTTAGGCTTCAATGTGGTGGTGTGCTTTTTGCCATCCCTAAGGTATGTCACATCAACTGTTTCACCTTCGTGAAGCATCGAGTAGAGGCTTATCTCGCGGTAAAAGTGTATATTCGTATTGTTCAGCTTTACAATCTCATCACCGGCCTTGATACCGGCCTCCTCAGCCGCATACCCCTCAATAACACCGGCAAGCTTTGGACTGTCATAGCCTACAGAGCAGATGATAATGAGAGCAAAAATAAATGCCATGATAAAATTAAAAAACGGCCCTGCAAAAACAACGCTTATGCGCGCCCACACTGATTTGTTGTTGAATGCCCTGTCATCACCTGAGTTTTCATCCTCACCCTCCATGATACAGGCTCCGCCAAATGGAAGCAGCTTTATGGAGTATTTGGTCTCTCCACGCTGCACTCCAAAAAGAGTCGGTCCAAGTCCCAGACAAAATTCATTGACCTTTATGCCATTTGCTTTAGCAAGCCAGAAATGTCCGAGCTCGTGAAAAATTACTATGATGCTGAATAATATGATTGCAATAATAATACTAATAATGTTCAAAATTACCACCTTTTACTGATATAGTCATATGCGCACTGCTCTGTATCAAGTATCTCATCCACTGAAGGATTTTCAATAAATGATGCATTCTCCATACATGCCTCGATTATATCGATTATTTCCAGATATTTAATCTTTTTATTCAAAAACAGCGCCACTGCTCTCTCGTTTGCAGCATTGAAGGCCGTAGGAATATTACCTCCTGCCTTGCAGCCTTCATGGCGAGAGCAAGCCCTTTAAAGGTATCAAGATCCGGTGCCTCAAAGGTCAGATCCTTAAGCTTAAAGAGATCAAGCCTGTCACCGGAAAGCGCAGGTCTGCTTGGATAATACAGTGCATACTGTATAGGTATACGCATATCAGGAGTACCAAGCTGTGCTATAACTGCTCCATCCGCATACTCAACAGCCGAGTGAATGACACTCTGAGGATGCACTACAACCTGAATCTGCGACAAATCGACATCAAAAAGCCATTTTGCCTCAATTACCTCAAGCCCCTTATTGACCATGGTTGATGAATCAATAGTGATTTTTTGACCCATTGACCAGTTAGGATGCTTTAGCGCGTCCTCCACCCTTATACCTTCAAGCTCAGAGAGCTTTCTGCCTCTGAACGGACCTCCGGATGCTGTCAGAAGAATTTTTTTAATCGGATTCATAGAATTTCCCTGCAGTGACTGGAAGATGGCACTGTGCTCACTGTCCACCGGAAGAATGGACACACCATACTCTTTCGCAAGCGGGATAATGATATGGCCCGCTGTAACGAGGGTCTCCTTATTTGCGAGTGCGATGGTCTTTTTTGCCTTGATGGCGGCAATTGTAGGACGAATGCCAAGCATACCGACAATTGCAGTTACAACTATATCGCAAGGCTCAATGGTGCACATCTAATGAGACCGTCCATGCCATAGCCTACTTCGATATCAGTATCCGCAAGGCTTGTGCGAAGCTTTTTGGCATCGTTTTCATCACTTACACTGACAAACTGTGGCTTAAATTCCCTTGCCTGTTTCTCTATAAGGGAGAGATTTCTGCCACAGGAAAGTGCCACAACCTGCATATCACCATGCTCTCTTATCACATCAAGTGTTTGTGTTCCGATAGAGCCGGTTGAACCAAGTATTGATATTTTTTTCATGATAATTCCTCGATTTATATTTTCTCAGTGGTTCTGAATAGTTACCTTAGCTTTTTGTTTCAATGGTTCTTAAATGTTACTTTTTAACTTAAAAAGAAGCTAGCCAGATAATAAATGATTGGTGCTGTGATAATCATGCTGTCAAAGCGGTCTAAAATACCACCATGTCCGGGTATCAGATGTCCGTAATCCTTGATATCATAATTACGCTTTATGGCTGATGCGCACAAATCTCCAACCATTGAAATAAGGCCTGCAACAGCAGCTATAACAGCAAGTATAGCAATCTCTGTGCCGTCTATATTCATATGATTTCTGAATATAAAGCAGTATAATGCTGTAAGAAGCGCACTGCCGAGGACACCACCTACTGCACCCTCTATAGACTTCTTTGGTGAAAGCTTTGGTGCCATTTTGTGCTTTCCAATCAGCACTCCGACGCAGTAGGCGCATGTATCACAGCCCCAAGAGCATAAAAATACCAAGAAGGCAAGGTAAAGTCCGTTGTTGAGTGTACGTATCTGGTAGACATATGAAAGCATTGTTCCCACATAAAACATACCAAAAAAGGCTGCCATGAGCTGTTTTGCATCATATTTCGGGTATGAAAGCACATACACGAACATCAGTACAATAAGAAAGCCCATGAAAAGCATCATTACATCAGGTATGAAGCTCCACCTTAAGTTGATGTAAAATAAAATCAAAGCAATATACGGTACAACCGATAAGAGCGATTTTTCAAATTTAAACACCCTGAAAAGCTCAAACATACCTATACACGAAATCAGAAGTGTTGAAAAAAGAAGCACCTCGTTTCCTGTTACTATAAGAAATATAGCGGCAATTACAAGAACTATACCACTAAGCAGTCTTGTCTTAAACATTATTTATCCTCCGTGTCGTTCGTTTCTTTTAATCCACCAAAGCGACGGTCTCTTTTATTATATGCATCTATGGCCTTTTTGAGTTCATTTTTATCAAATGCAGGCCACGGAACATCTGTAAAATAAAACTCAGCGTATGCAAGCTGCCAGAGCAGGTAGTTTGACAGGCGCTGCTCACCACTTGTGCGGATGAGTAAATCAGGATCCGGAAGCTCTTTTGTATCAAGATATGATGAGAAGGTATCTGCATCTATATCGTCAGCCGAAAGATTTCCGGCATCATGGTCAGCTATCATATGCTTTACAGCACGTATCATCTCATCTCGGCTTCCGTAATTAATTGCAATTGTCAGGTTAAGACCCGTATTTACTGATGAAACTTCTTCAAGGTTTCTTATTTTCTCCTGAAAATTCTCTGAAAGCCTGCTTATCTCACCTATTACGCGCACACGCATATTGTTTTTATTGGCAGTCTTTATGCAGTTTTTAAGATAGCTTTCAAGAAGCTTCATTAGTGCAGCAACCTCAGACTCAGGGCGGTTCCAGTTTTCAGTGGAAAAGGCATAAAGTGTCAGATATTTAACGCCGAGGTCGTTTGCAGCCTTACATATATTCTCAACGTTTTTGGCTCCTACTGTATGACCGTAGTTTCTTGGCATACCCTTACTTTTGGCCCAGCGACCGTTTCCGTCCAGAATGATTGCTATATGTTCCGGAGTACTCATATTTTATTTCCTTTCATTTATGCATATTATATATTTACAATCATGACGCATCATTTATTTGCTGGTCACACAGTTAAGTGTGAACAGTAAAACCGGGAATAAGCAAATAAGGGACACGAATAACATGTCCCTTGTTTGTATACGTGATATAAATACTATACAGTAAGTATCTCTTTACATTTTGCATCAACCGCAGCGTCAACCTTTGCGACAAACTTGTCGGTAAGCTTTTGAGCGTCATCCTCGAGACCTTTAATCTCATCCTCTGAAATGCCTTCCTCTTTGCCGGTCTTCTTGATGCTGTCGATTGCATCCCTTCTGATATTGCGGACAGCAACCTTAGCTTCCTCGCCTTTTTTCTTGATGTCCTTTGCAAGATCTTTACGTCTCTCCTCTGTAAGCTCAGGGAAAACAAGTCTGATAAGCTTTCCGTCGTTTGTAGGATTAATTCCGATGTCAGAGCAGTTTATTGCTTTCTCAATCTCCTTAACCATAGAAGCCTCCCATGGCTGAATCTGAATCATTCTAGGCTCTGGAACACTTACATTGGCTACACTCTGAATTGGTGAAGGTGTGCCGTAATAATCTACACGAAGCTTGTCAAGAATATGTGGATTGGCTCTTCCTGCACGGATGCCTGCATACTCTTCCTCGAGATTATTTAATGTTTTTTCCATTTTATCCTGGAAAGGGTTTAATCTTGAATCCATATTATCCTCCTGATATGCATTATATGCAATTTACTATACAGTAACCTTTGTACCGTTAAATTTGCCTGTAAGAGCATTTACAATGCTGTTTTCCTCATTGAGTCCGAATACATACATAGGCATCTTGTTCTCAAGGCACATGATAGACGCTGTGAGGTCAACTACTGCGAGCTTCTTCTCAACAACCTCTTCGATTGAAAGCTCATCATACTTCTTTGCAGCAGGATTGGTCTTTGGATCACTGTCATATACTCCGTCAATTGCTTTGGCAAGGTAAATACCATCTGCCTCAATCTCAATTGCACGAAGCACCGTGGCTGTATCTGTTGAGAAATAAGGATGACCTGTACCACCTGCAAAGAAAACAACCATATCATGTGCGAAATACTTGTTTGCTCTGTCCTTAGAGAAAAGCTTTGTCATGTTGCCGCACTCAAACGGAGTAAGAACAGCTGTCTTCATTCCGACATATCTGAAAATCTCAGATACATAAATGCAGTTCATAACTGTAGCGAGCATACCAATCTGGTCAGCCTTTGTGCGGTCGATGGTCTCACTCGTTCTGCCTCTCCAGAAGTTTCCACCACCGATAACAATACCTACTGTGTACCATTATCAACAATCTGTTTAACCTGTTTTGCAACCTCAATGACTGTAGCCTCATCAAAGCCGTGGTGCTTATCACCTGCAAGTGCTTCACCACTTAATTTTAGTAATATTCTACTCATATTTATTTACCCTCGAAAAGTCCCTGAACATCGATATCAGCGTATGTCTGAGAACAGAAGCCCTCGATAACGGCACCGTTGTTAATCTGTACTGAACGTGACTTGATATTACCCATGATAACTGCAGAAGTATCTACTACAACAGGTCCCTGAACATCTATATCGCCCTTTACAGCTCCTGCGATAACTGCTGAAGATGCTGAGATATTGCCGATGATAACAGATCCTGCACCTATCTTTACAGTTCCTGTTGAAACAATTTCACCCTCAACCTTAGCTACATCAGCGAAAAACTCTGATGAATTTGTGTTGCCGTTGACTGTTCCTGTAACAACAATCTTGCCGTTACACATTACATTTCCGTTGATGGTTCCCTGAATATCAAATGATCCTGATGACTGTAAATCTCCTGTGAGTACAGTACTTGCTGTGATGACTGATGTTTCGTCCTGTACATCTCCTGATAAAACGTTATTGTTTACTGGCTGTGTATTTACTGGCTGTGGTATATCATTCATTTGTGGTATCTGCTCCTCTTTTTGTGTATTGATTGTATGCTCTGCAAAATTTTCACTTGGAGTTGGTCTTGGTACAGTTGTCTCCTGTGGCTGCTCCTCGACATGCTCAAGTAATCCGTCGAGCTTTGAAAGCTCTGATGCAACGTCAACATTCTCTCCTATAGTATCAACTACAAGATTGTCAGCTGTCTGAGCCTTTGGCTCTACTTCTTTCTCAGGTACATCTCCGGGTACAAGCTCGTTTACAGCCTGAGAAAAATCATCCTTAAATTCTTTGAATAATCCCATGAATATTTCCTCCATTTATTATCTTATCCAACAGTATCTGATTTGATATATTGAACTTTATATGTATTATTATCAATCGGCAATATTTCGGCACCCTGCGCTTTTATGCTTTCAACAAGCGGCTCAATAGCCTCTGCCGTGGTTGATCTGTTTGAATCATCATGTAATAACACAACTGAATTGTCATATTTGGCAATACCTGAGGTGACATTATTGACAATATCATCGACACTGCAATTGTCGGCCGTATCACCAGAATTGACATTCCAGTCAAAGTATGTGATATGCTTTGAATTGAGTATCTTTACAAGCTCAACCATGTCTACATTACTAATCTGGTTCATGCTGCCACCGGGAAAACGATAAATATCCGGTGCTATTCCAGTCAGATTGGTGATATAATCGGAAATCTGTGTCAGGTCATCGGTAAATGCCTCTGTTGATTCATAAATTTTACTGTATGAATTACTGTAGGAAGCCATCGCAATAGTGTGTCCGTCCTGCACTATGCGCTTATAAACATCATCATATTTACCGGAGGTATCTGCTGTGACAAAGAAGGTAGCCTTGACACCACAGTTGGCAAGGGCATCTAAAATGGCACCGGTGTTATCACCGGGAATACAATCAAAGGTAAGATATACCTTTCTTGTATCCCCATCATGATACACATTGTCTTTTGACTCAAGCTGTTTCACGACAGCCTGAGTTTTTGCGCCAGAGCTTTCTTCATCAGAAGCGATGTCACCATCATCAGACTCAGTACCGGTAACTGTGCTTGATATAGCTGTATTTAACTGAAGCTCAAGCTTGTATATTCTCGAATTCAGTTTGACAACCATGATGCCCAGTACAACTATGGCAAGTATAGATATTGCTATCCATATTGCTATAGTCATAATAATACCTGTCTTAATCCGGCTCACACGTTTGCGACGCTCTTGCTGCTGTCTGGCTAATTCATTATCCTTTGAGTCCATATGCGTCCCCCGTTATGATTGGTTTTGTTTCCTCTTACTATTTTACCATATTTTTATATCTTGTAAAGATAAAAAATTCCGCAAAAGTTTAAAAGTTAAACTTTTGCGGAACAGCATTCGTTTAATCAGTATAAAGATACAGTTTAGACTCCAGCCATCTGGGCAGCAACCTCAGCAGCGAAATCTTCCTGCTTCTTCTCCATACCCTCACCTACCTCGAAACGAACCATCTCGGTGATTGTAAGATCCTTAGAAACTGACTCAAGATATTTTGCAACTGACTGCTTTCCATCCTCTGCCTTAACATATGTCTGGTCAAGGAGACAAATCTCTTTTAACTGCTTAGATACACGACCCTCAACTAAACCATTGAACATCTTCTCAGCCACGATAGACTCCTTGTCTGCCATTGCAAGCTCACCAAGCTTTGCCTTAGCAGCATCTGATAAGAAGTTCCATACATAGTTCATGTTGTTCTTGTGCTCGTTGAAGTTGTTGATATCATCATCGCTCCAAAGCTTCTCGTTAATAGCCTTGTCAATTAACTTATTAAGAATAGGCTTTGGAAGTGTTGTAGCATCATTTAATGCACTGTCAACAGTGATCTCTCTAAGCTTTGCAAGCTCTTCATCAGAGATATCGTTTCTGCTGATGTACTGTGGGTTCATAGCTGCAACCTGCATAGCAATATTTGTGATTGCTTCTTTAGCTGCATCGTCTGTTGCACCATTTGCTGCAATGATAACACCGATTCTTCCACCACCATGGATATAAGAAGTAACAACATCACCTGTAACCTTTGCAAATCTACGAACAGATAACTTCTCTCCGATTGTAGCTGTCTTCTCTACAAGAAGCTCGCTAAGTCCGTTTGTAGCAAGAAGAGCGTCGATATCCTCTCCATTTGCACCACCATTTAAGCCAGAAGCAAGTGCTGTATCTGCTACAGTCTGAACAAACTCCTGGAATGTCTCGTTCTTTGCAACGAAATCTGTCTCAGAGTTAACCTCTGCTACAACTGCAACGTTTCCGTTTACAGCAACACGTGCGATTCCCTCAGCGGCAATTCTGCTCTGCTTCTTTTCCATCTTAGCTGCACCGCTTTTTCTTAATACCTCAACAGCGGCATCCATATCACCGTTTGTCTCAGTTAAAGCCTTTTTGCAGTCCATCATACCTGCGCCTGTCATTTCACGCAGTTCTTTTACCATACCTGCTGTAATAGCCATTTGATTATCCTCCGATATTAATCTGTTTTATTCCTCAACTGTCTCGTCAGAAGCTTCCTCAGCAGTAACCTCTTCCTCAGCGCCCTGCTTTGCCTCGATAACAGCGTCTGCCATCTTAGATACGATTAATTTGACAGCTCTGATAGCATCATCGTTTCCTGGGATAACATAATCTAACTCGTCAGGATCGCAGTTTGTATCAGCAATACCTATAAGAGTGATTCCAAGTGCCTGAGCCTCTTTGATACAGATACGCTCCTTCTTAGGATCTACTACAAATATTGCATCAGGAATTCTCTTCATATCCTTGATTCCGCCAAGGTTCTTCTCGAGCTTCTCCCACTCCTTCTTGAGTGCGATAACTTCCTTCTTAGGAAGAACATCGAATGTGCCATCCTCTGACATTGTCTCAATAGCTTTAAGTCTTGCAATACGGCTCTCGATTGTGCGGAAGTTTGTAAGCATTCCACCTAACCATCTCTCGTTTACATAGTACATACCGCAACGCTCTGCCTCAGTCTTGATTGCATCCTGAGCCTGCTTCTTTGTACCTACGAAAAGGATTGTACCACCCTGAGCAGCGATATCAGATACGGCATCATATGCCTCATCAACCTTTCCTACAGACTTCTGTAAGTCGATGATGTAGATACCATTACGCTCTGTGTAGATGTAAGGAGCCATTTTAGGGTTCCATCTTCTTGTCTGATGTCCAAAATGAACACCTGCCTCGAGTAACTGTTTCATTGAAATTACGCTCATTTTATTTACCTCCGTTTGGTTATTAATCTTCCGTGTGTTTCCAATTAGATCAGCCACCGGTAAGCGTTATCCGGCACCGGCGATCATCCGCACACGTGCTTTATAGTATTTAAGCCTTTGGAATTATAACATACCAAAGGCTTATATGCAAGCAAAAAATTTATTTCTGTGTCAGAATAGTGATTATATCATCATACGATGCTCCCTGTGGAATAATGTGCTCACCATCTGCTATAAAATGATCAGCACCCTTTTGTCCCATATATATACGAAATTGTTCAGCATCATCCACTAGATTGAGAGCTTTAAGCTTTTCTGCAATGGTGCGACATGTATCCTGACTTGTTACTGAAATTGTGTATGTTGTAACAGCATCCTGTGGCTCTACAGTCTCCTGCTTTGCATCCGCTGCCGGCTGCGCTGCTTCCTGCTGTGTATCTTCCTGTGCTGTTTGGCTGTCCTGCATCTGACTATCCTGTTCAGTTTCGGCTTTTTGGGAAGAAGCATCTGAGTTTGTAGCAGAGGAGTCAGTTTTTTCACTATTATATTCGTCTGCGACTGTCCCGGAAATATTCTTTGCTTCAACCATACCAAGTGTTTTGGCTTTTTCTATTATTTCTGTATCAGACATGGACTGCTTATTGTTGTGAAAACCAATCATCATAATGATTACCGAAAAAATAATGCCTAATCCAAGTCCACGCAAATAGTATTTTAATCTCACTTTATTTGCCCTCTTTATATAAATCTATTATAAGCTTTACCTCGCCGGTACCAAGAGACAAAAGCTTTGCTATCTCTACATTGCTCTTGCCCGATTTATAAAGCTTAAGGATTTCATGTGTGTGATTTATTACATCAGCATTTGCGCTGCTGCCTGCGGGCGTACCCAAAGCAGCATCTGATGCCTTGACCGATACAGAGGCCGCTGTACCTGTTGTAGATGTTGCACCTGCCTTTGACGCAGGGGCTGCTGAAGCAGGCTGTGTTTTAATGATACCTGAAATATCTATACCTGTCATCTGCTTCATGTCAGGCTTTGTATCCTGCTGCATTGTGCCAGACTTAGGTTCTGCCGGCTTTTGCACGGCTACAGACGGTTTTTCAGCCCTCTTTGCAGAGTCTGCAGAAAGCGGCTCGAAGGAGCTTCTGAGTCTTGATGATGCTTTATCTATATCGCCTGAAAGCCGTGTAAGCTCATCATGCTTGTCATTTAGCATACTGTATAAAAACATTATTTCATTATGTGCCTTGTTTATCGAATCAAGCACTGTATCAGAATATTCATTTATCGCCATTATTTTGGAATTTGCTTCCTTTTCAAGACTTCGCTTTGTCTCATCCTGCTTTTGTGTTATTTCCTCGTCCAAGGCATCGCTTAAGTCCTTTTTGGCGGCAGTCACTTCTTTTTCAGTTATTATTTTTAGTTCCTCAGCACTCATATCGGCTATTTTATCCAAATCCTTATGTGAAAGCTTGTCATTTACCATAAAGCTTCCTATAAGGAAAACAACACCTATGATGATGAGAGTTATTTCTAATGTTGTCATATAAACCTCTGCCCTCTTATGCGTTTGTAAGTATATTCATATAAGGACCCATGACCTTACGCATTTTAATCAGTCCCTTTGTGTGAAGCTGTGATACTCTTGATTCTGAAACCTCTAGGATATTGCTTATTTCTTTAAGGGTAAGATCCTCATAATAATATAATTCGATAACCCTGCGCTCCTTCTCGGTCAGATTGTCAAGCGACTTAACAAGCATTGTTTTCAGCTCTTCCTGTGTAACAATCTCCTCCGGCTGTGCATAATGTGAATTATGTGCAGCATCCATGACAGGCTCAGGTCCTGACTCATCAAATTCATCGAGAGATACAACATTTGTTACTTTAAGCTGCGACTGCCAGCTGCAAAGCTCATCCTCCGAGATAGAAAGCTCCTTTGCGAGGTCTGCGTCATTTGCTGTTTTGCCGGTACGAAGTTCAATGTTCTTTATTGCCTCGTCTATTTTCCTTTGCCTTTGTCTGACTGTTCTTGGAATCCAGTCCATTTTCCTGATCTGATCAAGTATGGCTCCACGGATTCTAAGGCTTGCATATGTCTCAAACTTGACATTTTTTTCAAGATTAAACTTGTCTATGGCATCAATGAGGCCAAATATCCCATAGCTTACCAGGTCATCATATTCCACATTATGCCCAAGATACATGCTGAGGCGTCCTGCCACAAGCCTGACCAGCTGTGCATATTCTATTATGAGCTGTTCCCGTAGCTTGGGAGTGGGATTCTTTTGATATTCCTCCCACAGCTTTTCCTTTTCTATAGCTTTCATTATGCCCCCTGTTTACCAGTATATTATTCTGCAGCTAGCTAATTGGCTTATCATTGTCATCATCATTATCAAAGACTTCGGAATCATCAGTCTTTGCTTCGGCCGCTTCAGCTTTCTTTTGCCTGTCTTCCATTGCCTTAAATGCACAGCTTAGGATTACTTTAAGTATCGCTCCGATTATATAGAATACTACAAGCACAGTTAAAAGTCTTGTTGTAAAGCTCATCAGATCAACGCCCTGCCGCAGGGATATAATACTGCATACTAAGCCGGCTAAAAGCATAACAAGAGATGGTAATAAATTATTCTTCATGTTAAATCACCTTTTGCTCTTTTCCGACTGCTTTGATGATATAGTCACCGGTTTCACAGTCAAGTATAACAGTTCTTCCGTAATTAAGACCGGTATCCTGTGCCTTCAGAGGAATTTTCAGCTCTGCAAGCACGTGCCTGGCCATATCGGTATTGCGATCGCCAACATTTCCGATTGTAGAATTGCCTGACATCTCAAACATCTTAGCTCCACCGGCAATCTTTGCAACCATTCGTCTGGGATTCGCGCCATTTTTTATCATTTGATTATAAAGTTCCCTAATTCCCGTATCGCCAAACTTGGCTATATTTGTGTTATTTCTAAGTTTGGTGCTGTCAGGCAGCATATAGTGTACAAGCCCACCGATTTTTGAAGCCGGATCATAAAGGGTGAGCCCTATGCATGAACCAAGCCCAAGTGTGGTCAGAGAATCAGGGGCTTTGGCAACCTTAAGGTCTGCCATTGATACTTTAATAGTACTTGCCATATGGATTCTCCTAAATACTAAAAACTAATTCCTAAAGCCGATAAAATATTATCATATGAATCCGGATCAGGCATAAGGATAAAGTATCCGTTCATCATTATATCATCACCAAACTCCGTCTCTATAAAAAGTGCATTGTCACCATATTGTCCAAACTGAATTGCCGGCACACTTAATATGGAAGCAGCCATATCTACAGCAATATACGGAATGGAAGGTAGTATTTTAAGATTTGTCATAGTTGAAAGCGCTGACAAATATGCGCCTGCTATTATGTTGCCAATCTCCTTCATGCAGATAAATCCATCTCATCAAATGGCTCGTTATAGTCCTGTGGTCTGCCCATCAGCTTGTTTACCAGAAAGTGTGCTGCTGGAAGCTTCATGAGAAACATCATACTGCCGGAGATATCGTTGGTAACCTCAAGAAATATACCCACTATTGTCTCTTCCTCCGGACATATGGCATCTCCAAGCTTTGTCGCATCCATTAACAGAACTCTTGGAACTTCCATTTTCATGGTAGTGCCAAGCATGCCGGCAATCGCTGTCGTGGCATTGCCGGCACCTATATTTCCGATTTCCTTAAGGACATCCATATACATCGAATTGACATTATCTAAAGAAAATTCACTCATTGTATTCACCCTTTTATTTGTTAAAACTTATATAGTGAGGCTTTTATACCTCACTATACATTGCTGCAAATCAGTTAGCGTCCTTATCTGAGACTATTGAGCCTATTTCAAACAGAGAAATCAGTTCATCTCCGTTTTTACCTATACCGTTTATGAACAGTTCCTTGCCTGTAGATGAAGCATCTATATTAGGCTTATCTATTTCATCAACCACAAGTGTGACAACTTCACAAACTTCATCGACAATAAGACCTATCTCACCCTTTTCTTCAAGCTTTAGGATAATTATTCTGGTTGATGATGTATATACATCATCGTCCAGTCCCATTTTTATGCGGGCACTCATTACCGGAACGATATCACCACGCAGATTTATGATACCCTTAAAGTACTTCTGCGCCTTTGGCACTCTTGTAATCTTCTGCATTCTGACGATATTATCAACATAGCCAATATCAATTCCGAATTTCTCTTCGCCTATTTTGACTGAAATATATTGCTTTGTTTCTTTTTCCTGTATATCAAATTCATTTTCTGGCATGTACTTCCCCTCCATTACATAAGTGTATTTACATCAAGTATCAAAGCTACATCACCATCTCCAAGTATTGTCGCTCCGCTGATAAGCTTGTTGCCGTTTATGTATTTTCCTAAAGACTTGATTACAATCTCCTGCTGTCCAATGAGATTGTCAACCACAAGACCTGCCTGCTGATCTCCCTTTTGGACAATTACTACAGTAAGATGATCCGGCTCCTGCTCCTTTGGCTCAATGTCCAGCATCTTATCGAGGCGGATGATTGGAATAACGCTTCCACGCAGGTGAATAACTTCCTTAGCCTGTACATATTTGATATCCTTCACAGGAATATCCTCTATATTTGAGATAGAGCCGAGCGCAATGGCATATATTTCATCACGGATCTCTACCATGAGAGCCTGAATGATTGCAAGAGTAAGAGGAAGACGTACAGTAAATGTAGTACCCTTACCAAGCTCGGTTGAAACCGATACATCACCACCCAGCTGTTCAATGCCGGATTTAACAACATCAAGACCAACTCCTCGTCCGGAGATATCGGTAATCTGTTTTGCCATTGAAAAGCTTGGCATAAAAAGGAAGTTGATGATATCCTTCTGAGATAGATTTTCAGCCTGTTCAGCTGTGACTATGCCACGCTCGATAGCCTTGTTCTTTACGGCTTCGGTATCGATTCCGTTTCCATCATCTCCGACCTTTATGACAACATTGTTGCCCTCCTGGTATGCATTTAAGAAAATAGTACCTACCTCTGGCTTTCCACGCTCAAGTCTGACCTCATTGCTTTCAAGTCCATGATCAGCACTGTTTCTAAGCAGATGCTGCAGAGGATCTCCGATCTGATCCACAACTGTACGGTCCAGCTCGGTATCTTCACCGGTTATGACAAGATTCATCTTCTTATTCAGAGTACGAGACAGATCTCTTATCATTCTAGGATATTTCTGTGTAACACTTTCAATAGGAACCATTCGTACCTTCATGACAGACTCATGGAGATTGGTCGTAATTCTTTCCAGATATTCAATCTGTTCATGGAATGACTGGTTATTATTGTTTTCTCCATCAGATGAGCTCATGGCTACAAGAGAGTTCTTTGCAATAATAAGCTCAGACACCTGATTCATAAGCATATCAAGCTTTTCGATATCTACTCTGACTGTTCGGCTTGTAGTAGCTTTTTTATGAGAAACAGCCTGCTTTTGAGAGTTATTTGCAGTTTTTGGCTTTGAAGATTCTGTCTTTGCAGCAGGAGTCTTTTCCTCTTTTTCTTCCTTATCTGCCTTTTTTGTCTCTTCAGAAGCCTGTGCTGTCTGCTCTGCTTCACCCTCCAGGTGAAACTCGGTGATTTCTTTTCCCTCAACCTTATCAATCTCAGATACGTTGGAAGCTGCATGCTCCAATTTATCAAAACCCTCACCTGATGCAACATAAAAGCTGAATGACAAATCAAACTTCTCATCCTCAATATCCTGTGAGCTTGGTCTGTAAACCAGAATCTGTCCCAGCTCCTCAACTGCCTTGAAAACAAGGAAAGCTCTTGCTGCTTTGAGCAGACAGTCGCTTGCTACGGTAACTGTCATGCCGTATATTTTAAGGCCTGCTGAAATTGCCTCGTCAATTAATTTTTTCTCGTTGTCTGTCAGTTCAATTGTATCAAGTGCACTGTCAGATGCATCTGATGAATCCTTTGTTTCAGCTTCAGCAGCCTTTTCTTGAGGCTCAGCCTGTTTGCTTACAGTCTGTCCGTTTGCTTTTGCAATAAAATCGTTGAGTTCCTTTATGATAACCTCATTATCATCAGTACCCTCATCAGATGTGGATTTAATATTTTCAACATAGCTGTCTATAGCGTCAAGGCACTTAAAGAGCAGATCAATCATTGAGCTGTCAACTTTAATTTTATCGCTTCTGACCTCCTGAAATACATTTTCCATATCATGTGTAAGGTGCTGCATGCGCTTAAAGCCCATTGTACCTGCCATACCCTTTAAGGAGTGGGCAGCACGGAAAATCTCATTTATAGTGTCTTTGTTTTCCGGCTCCTGCTCAAGAGTCATGATACAGTCAGACAATGTCTGAATATGCTCCGAACTTTCATCAATAAAAATATCTAGATACTGGCTAACATCCATTTTATTTTACCCCCACATTTTTTGTGATTGCTTTGGCAACATCTGATAGTGTAACGACTTCATCAACCACACCTGCCTCATAGATGGCTCTTGGCATGCCATACACAACACTTGATTTCTCGTCCTGTGCAATGACATAGATAGCTTTGATTTGCCAAGTGAAAGAATGCCATTCGTGCCGTCTGCCCCCATACCTGTGAGTACCACACATACAACCTCATCATAATTAGAGGATGTCAGTGAATCAAACATGATATTGGCACAAGGCTTGAGTCCGCTGATAGGTGGCATATCATTAAATGATATAACATGTGAAGCGCCTGATTTCTTTATAGCTATATGTGTACCGCCCGGAGCTATATACACTACTCCGTTTTTAAGCACCTCACCGTTTGAAGCCTCCTTCACCTGAACCTGACTTAGCTCATTAAGCGCTCAGCCATGCTCTTTGTAAAGCCGGCAGGCATATGCTGTACTAAAACAACCGGTGCCAAAAGTTCAGCCGGAAGAAACGGTATTACACTTTGCAGTGCCTTTGGACCACCTGTAGATGATGCAATTGCTACTATTTTATTGCTGCCTGCTGCCTTGTGTTTGTTTACAATAGCACCGGCTTTCTTCTCAACAACTGTGAGATTGCGTGAAGCACTATGAGCAGGTGTGATTCTAACGGCTGCATACACAACCCTGAGCAGAGTTTCCTTAAACTGGTTTCCCTTTGCCTCTATGATATTGTTTGGTTTTGTGACGAAATCAAAGGCACCAAGCTCTAAAGATTTGATAGCTTCATCTGCTCCCTCTATGGTTAGAGTGCTTACCACCACAACAGGTGTTTTTATGCTCTCCTTCTGCAGATGTGAAAGCACCTCAAGACCATTCATCCTCGGCATATTTATATCAAGAATAACAGCATCGTACTTTTGTGTACGGAGCTTTTCAAGTGCTTCCAGTCCATCCTTACATGTATCAGTTGCCTGTAATTTATTGTCTGAATTGATTATATCACACTCAACCCTTCTCAGTAGTGCAGAATCATCAACTATTAAAATGTTAGATTTCATATTATTACTCCATTTCTCTTCGTCTTATGCGTCTTTCTTCTTCAAACACAAATCTGACTATTTTCTCCCGTTCTGTCATGCGGTCGAAAATAAACTTTGAACGTGCAAAATATCTGTCTGCATAGTCCAAAGACTGAGTACAGTTTATTACCTTACAAACTATATTGAATTGTTGTGTACACTCCTCAAGTGCTAAAGAAAACTGAGCCATAAAATATGTACCTTCTTCAAGAGGTGTGCTTAGAGAAAATCTGATGCCTCCTCCACTTATATCAAGGATAACCGATTTGACAGTATTCATATTTTTGCTGTTGATTGCATGATTCTTATACATCTTTTTGCAAAACTCAAGCTCACTCTCAGCTTTATCATCGTATCTGACTTCATAAAATCCATGTCTATAGTACATGGAAGTCTGAAAAACTGACGTCTTTGTATCTTTTCCAGATTATTTATAAGCTCTATAGCAAGAAAATACATATTTTCTTTACGATAACGCTGTCTGACTATAGCAGAGCTTTTTAGTATAGTTTTGTTTTGTGTGTATATTATAAAGTCAAATTGCGTGCCAAGCTGAAATAAAACCACTCTGCCACTGTCAACAGGCATAGTTATTTCCCACATGCTGTCTGTTAGCTTGTCAGAAAAGCTGCTCTTATATGATGTGCTGTTATCGGATAAACCGGATGCAAAGATATCAATTTTGTCACCCGGAAAAATCAAACTTGTATATTCCATATGTCTTCCTCTTAAATTAACTATTGCTTTCTGTTAAAAAAATTTGAAAAAACATGTGAGATTGTTCTTTTCTCATCCAAAGCAGCAGATTCATTATCCAAAAGTCTTTTTGCAATTTCTTCAAATGACCGTGCAGCCTTTGAGGTCGGATCATAAATTGAAAGTATCTTCTGCTGCCTGACAGCCTTTTCAACCATTGCATCAGACGGCACATATCCCAGATACTCAAGACTTCCGTTTAAGAACTGCATAACAACGGAATTAATCTTGTTGAACACTATACTGCCATCCTCTTTTGACGCAGCCCTGTTGGATATAACGCGTATGCATACTTTTGACGGATCGAAATCAGGTCTCTTATACAGTGCTTTAAGCAATGAATATGAATCGGTGATTGAGGTAGGCTCCGGGGTTGTAACCAACACAATTTCGTTGCTGGCCGCAACAAATTCCATGACCTGTTCAGACACTCCTGCACCGGTATCAATTATGATAAAATCATACATACTGTTCAACTCATTTATTGCAGAGACAATGAAATGAATCTGTTTGTGGTTTAGATTATTAAGCCCTACAACACTTGAGCCGGCTGAAATAAAATCAATGCCCAAAGGTCCGTTTGAGATGATGCTCTTTATAGTCTGGTTTTCATATATTACATCAGCAAGAGTATACTTAGGAATAACACCAAACATCACTTCGACATTGGCAAGACCGAAATCAGCATCAAAAATAATTACTCTCTTTCCGAGTCTGCTGAGCCAGACTGCCAGATTGACAGAGGTATTGGATTTGCCTACACCACCCTTGCCGCTTGTAATGGTAATAACACGGGCCGGTTCTATATAATTTTGATTACGCTGCTTAATAACATTTCTAAGCTGCTGTGCCTGATCCATTATTGTCTGCCTCCGAGTAATTGTTTGACAATCTTTTGTGTATCAAATACCTCTATATCATCTGGAACGTTTTGTCCATTCGTGACATATGATATACCGCATCCGAGTATAGCTTTATATTTAACAGATTGCCATATGATGAGGTTTCATCAAGCTTTGTAAATATCAGTTTGTAATCGGCAATATCCTTATAGGAATCAATTATAGATATAAGATCCCTGTACTTGGTTGTAGCACTTAAGACGAGATATACCGACTTCTCATATTCAGGTGATAGACCTGCAAGAAGTGCTCTCATATCATTCCGCTGTGTCTCGTTCTTGTGTGAAAAGCCCGCTGTATCAACAAAAATCACATCTGCCTGCTCATATTCAGCCACCGCACTATTTAACTCTGTGGCAGTATAAATGACAGACAAAGGTGTATCCAGAATATTTGCAAATGTACGTAACTGGTCTGTTGCAGCTATTCTGTATGTATCAGCAGTGATAAATGCGATATTTTTATTATAATTAACCTTGAATTTTGAAGCAATTTTAGCAATTGTGGTTGTCTTGCCAACGCCTGTCGGTCCGACAAAGAAAACAACTCTTGGTTTTTTGCCGTTTACCTTTATAGTTTCAGGCTGACCAAATCTTAAAACGAGTTTCTGGTATACATTGGACAAAATCACATCAAGGCTGTTACCCGGACGTAAGAATTTCTCGATTTCATCAAGAATTTGGTTGATATATTTCTCATCCACCTCATTATCCAGCAGTGTCTTGTATAAAATGCGGACAAATTTAAGCTCCTGTGCACTTTGAGGCTTTGAAGGCTCCTTATTTTGAGGTTTATCAAATGTGCTTTCCATCATTTTGGCAATGGAATCAAGCTCCTTGATTTCCTGTTCAATATCGCTGGTCTGTTCAGCCGCCTTTGGGGCTGCCGGTGCAGGTGTAGGTTTTAAGGTCTCAGATGCAGATTTTGGGGCGAATGAAGGCATCTTTATTTCTTCATCTGCCTTGTAATCAATTTTACCCGGGAGTGTAGTCCTTGCAAGCTGCGAGGTCGTTATTGTCTGTGTCTGTTTTTTTTCATCCATAGCCGCAGTCACCTCATAAGTTGAGCTTTTGAATATACCAAATAATCCCTTTGGCTTAATCTCCTTGATATTCATAATCACAGCATTTGGACCAAAGGCCTGCTTTGCACATTCAATTGCTTCTTCTTTTGTTTTTCCAGTGAATTTGTTAATAGTCATTTATGCAGTCACCATTCCTACCGACTGAAGCTCAACATTTGATTCAACCTCATTGTAGGATAACACAATGAGATCCTTGAAATAATCCTCAGTCATTTTCTTAAAGTACATTCTAACAATTGGAGATGTAATAATAATAGCACTCTTTCCCAAACTTTCCAACTTACCAATTTCTGTTTCAACAGATTTGATAATAGCCTTTATCCTGTCAGGATCAAGAGAAAGGTAAGAGCCCTGCTCTGTCTGTTTAACAGATGACATAATTTCCTGCTCCACAGCAGGGTCAAGTGTGATGACACTTGTGGTCTCATTTGCAGGAAAATACTTACTTGATATAGCTCTCTTTAAGCCCTGGCGCACGTATTCCGTAAGTACATCTGTATCCCTGGTGGTCTGTGCGTGATCGGCAAGCGTCTCAAAAATTGTAAGCAGATCCCTAATAGAAATTCCCTCGCTCAAAAGATTCTGAAGCACCTTCTGAATCTCACCAAGACCAAGCAGCTTTGGTATGAGTTCGTCCACAATGACAGGATTTGATTCCTTGAGATTGTTGACCAGATTCTGTACATCCTGTCTGGTGAGAAGCTCTGCAATATGAGATCTGATAACCTCAGTCAGATGAGTAGCTATAATCGATGGCGGATCTACAACTGTATATCCAAGACTCTCAGCACGCTCTCTTTGGCTTTCCGTAATCCATATGGCCGGAAGATGGAATGAAGCTCAAATGTAGGAATACCTGTTATCTCCTCCTCCACATAGCCCGGATTCATAGCCATGTAGTGATCAAAAAGTATCTCACCTTCTGTTACCTGTATGCCCTTTATCTTGATGATATACTGATTAGGATTAAGCTGTATATTATCCCTTAATCGTATGATAGGTACGACAGTTCCAAGCTCTAAAGCAATCTGTCGCCTTATCATTACAACTCGGTCAAGCAGATCCCCTCCCTGATTTACATCTGCAAGAGGAATGATACCATAGCCAAACTCAAGCTCAATAGGGTCAACCTGCAGCAGTGAAACGACATTTTCGGGTTTTCGTATTTCCTCGGCATCACTTTCAGCCTGTGCGGTCTCATCCTCTATGCTCTCAATACCGGCTTTTTTATCCAGATTTTTAGCTGTTACAAAGAAAGCCACCGCAAGCCCAATAAAGAGCCACCACTCATTGCGAAGAGGTGTGAGTATACCTAAAACCACAAGTACAATTGATACAATATAAAGCACCTTGGCTGTGCCAAAGAGCTGGCCTAAAAGCTCTCCTGAAAAATCATTCTCATTGGAGCCTTTTGTAACAAGAATACCGGTTGAAAGAGATATAAGTAAAGACGGTATCTGTGAAACAAGTCCGTCTCCGATTGTGAGCAGGCCAAACTTCTGTATGGCCTCATTTGCATCAAGCCCCTGGAACATAACACCCATTATGGTGCCTCCAACCAGGTTGATAAGTGTAATAATAATACCGGCTGCTGCATCTCCCTTTACGTACTTTGTAGCACCATCCATAGCTCCGTAGAAGCTTGACTCCTTCTGGATTTTATCACGGCGAGCCTTGGCTTCCTTGTCAGTGATGGCTCCTGTGTTTAAGTCGCATCAATAGCCATCTGTTTGCCGGGCATAGCATCGAGCGTGAATCGTGCAGTTACCTCAGCAACACGCTCAGATCCCTTGTTGATAACAACAAACTGGATGATAATGAGCACTATAAAAACGATTGCACCGATGACTAAATTACCTCCACCAACGAATTGACCAAACACATTTACAACCACACCCGGGTTTCCGGTTGATAAAATAAGCCTGGTAGATGAGACATTAAGTGAAATCCTGAATATAGTCGTAAACAGTAATAGTGTCGGGAAAAATGACATATCAAGCACTTCTTTTACAAAAAGCACCTTAAAAAGAATGATGAGTGCTATTGAAAGGTTGAATGCAAGCATAACATCTAACAGGAAGGATGGAATAGGTATGATAAAAAACAAAACAGCACATAACAGATATAATCCAACACCTAAATCTGTCTTTTTAACATATTCTATTCCTCCTTTCCGTTAAATCACGGACTGCATATATAAAGTCCGTATTTATCTTTTTGTTTTATAATAATAAATTAATCTAATTATTTTCCTTGTAAATCATGGCAAGTATTTCCGCAACTGACCGATAAAGCTCAGGCGGTATCTCAGCTCCAAGATCCACATTGTGAAAGAGCATTCGTGCAAGAGGTTTATTCTCGACTATATGGATATTATTGTCTCTTGCTATTTCCTTTATTTTCTGCGCCACATAATCCTGACCCTTTGCGACCACTACCGGAGCATCATTTTTTTGAGCATCGTACTTTACTGCAACAGCAAAGTGAGTAGGTTGGTGATGACAACATCAGCCTTTGGCACATCCTGCATCATCCTTCGCTGTGAAGCCTCCTGCATACGTTTACGCTGCTGACCCTTAATGGCCGGATCTCCCTCTGTATTTTTAAACTCATCCTTGACCTCCTGTTTGGTCATCTTCATATCATTGTTAAACTTGTGCTTATTGTAAGCAAAGTCAGCAATACCGACTATCATATAGACAATACTGATCTTAAGACCGGTATTTATGATGATATCACCAATCAGTACTATTGCCTGTTTGAGCGGAAGCTCATAGAGTATAAATATATCATTCTGATGTGATTTAACAGAGGAATAAGCCACATACATAATGATTCCTACCTTTAGTACAGACTTAAGAAGCTCAAAGATGGAGTCCTTTGACAGTATCCTCTTAAATCCGTTTATGGGATTAAACTTGCTAAGCTTTGGAGCCATAGGCTTAGTGGATATTTTAAATCCAACCTGGATGATACTCACGAGAATCGTGATTACAACTCCGAAAGCAAAAAACGGCAGCACAGTCAGTAAAAACTGAAGTATTACATTATTTAAATAATGCGTGACCGAAACAGATGAAATCTGCTCCTGTGACTCCTTTAAAAAGTCAGGCATTTTTTTATATACAGTAGAAAACAATCCAATCAGATTGCCCCCTACAAAGGATATAAATATCTTTAATACTAAAAACAGCACTATAAGATCAAAGGCAGCTGTAAGCTCCTTGCTTTTTGCTACCTTGCCCTCTTCCCTGGCATCCTTTAACTTCTTTTCAGTTGCCGGCTCTGTTTTCTCGCCGCCCTCGCCATCCTGTGCAAACCATTGCAGATTGTAGCACAACACTGTATGCAATTTGGAAAATTCATCTAAACTGTCAGTACATTCCATCAATTATCGAAACCACCATAGTCTTAATTTCTGTAATAATAAAATTAGCAATGTTCGGAATTAGATATACTATCAAAAATAATACAATAAATCCTGCTATAATTTTTAACTGGATACCTACAGAGAACATATTCATCTGAGGCGCAACCTTTGCCATGATTCCCAGTATACAGTTCATTATCATCATGCACGCAAAGACCGGAAGAAATATCCTGAAGCCTATTACAAACATATCGCCCATATACTTAGTCATGGTAGAGAGCATATTGTCAAATTGAAACTGTGCACCTCCAAGCGGTACAACTGAAAAGGAGTCACAAACTGCCCTTATAAGATATGTGTGCATATCAGATACAAGAAGCAGGACAAGAACTACGTAATAGTAGAAATTACCTGTAACTGTCGTCTCGGAATTCATCGATGGATTGAATTCTGTTGCCATGGACAGACCTATATCCATATCAATCAGATTTCCCGCAAAAATAACAATGGAATTACATATATTGGCCGCAAAACCTATGAGCAGTCCTGTAATTCCTTCTTTTACGACCAGTACAGCAAAACCTACTGCACTGACATAGGAAAGCTGTGGTCTTTCTATGATATTGTACATAAACAAAGCAACAAAGGCTGATAAGCCGGTCTTGACACGTGCCGGAACCGCATTATCTCCAAAAAACGGAGCTATGTACACAAATGATGCAATACGCACCAGAATCAGCAAAAAATATTCAAAATTTGCAATAGAAAAAGAATAATTAATCATATATCATCCTATCCCATGCTTATATAATAACTGAATTTGGACCACAAATCAGTCATAAATCCGGACATAGTGTCGAGCATCCATGAGCCACAGAGCATCATCACAAGAAAAATTGCAATTATTTTTGGCACAAATGTAAGTGTCTGCTCCTGAATTGACGTAACTGTCTGAAATATACTGACTATAAGTCCGACAATCAGCGAAATAAGCAAAAGCGGAGCTGATGTAATGATTGTAGTATAAATTGCCTCTCTGGCAATATCTAAAACAGCTTCCTGGGTAATCATATGTACACCTCCTAGTAAAACGTCTTGACCAGATTACCAATAACCAGATCCCAGCCATCCGCAAGGATAAACAAAAGTACCTTAAACGGCATCGAGATGGTTGTCGGTGGAAGCATCATCATACCCATTGACATTAGCACTGATGAAACAACCATATCTATTACTATAAACGGAATGTATATTAAAAAGCCTAATATAAAGGCTGTTCTAAGCTCACTAAGTATAAAGGCCGGAACAAGCGTTGTAAAAGGTACATCATCATAGTCATCGTACTCATCTCCTGAGATATCCACAAACAGCTTTATGTCCTTAGTCTGTGTCTGCCCATACATAAACTCCCTGAATGGTCCCTCAGCCTCCTTTATAGCCTCCTGCTGGGTGATTTTACCCTCATCAAGGGGCTTTATAGCCTTTTCGTTTACCTGTGAAAAAGTCGGCCACATAATAAAAAGTGTCAAAAACAAAGCCAAACCGACAAGGACCTGATTAGGTGGTGCTGTCTGGGTACCGATAGCTGTTCTGACAAAATGCAGTACGATAATAATTCTTGTAAAAGAAGTCAGCATGATGAGAATAGAAGGTGCTAAAGATAATACTGTAAGCACCAAAAACATCCTGACAGGTGTGGACAGAGAGCCTGACTCATTGTTGTAATATATGTTCAGACCATTTGTGCTGTCAGAGGTGGCATCGGCTAAATCCTTGTCACCACTGTCAAGACTTTTAACGTCATCCAAATCGTTTGTCACATCATTTGTACTGATATCACCGGATGGTGCGGGGCTCTGACTTGCATTTACACTGTCAGGATAAAATATGCATAATGAAATTGTTACCATAAGGACTGCAATTGCAAAAATAAATGATGCATTGCAATATACAGCCTTGAATTTCTTCATGAATCTATTCATGTCTGCTCCTGTTACTGTACTTTTCTTTCAATTTATCCATAATTGCTGAAAAGGATTCCGGATTCTGCATCATGCTTTGAGGATCCTTAAATGATAAATCCTTTAATTCCTCCTCCTTAAGCTCGGTGAGATAATTCACATCATCCTTTCCGATTGAAACAACGATATATTTTGTGCCTGCCTCAACAATACTGATCATCTTATTATTTCCGACGCTTATTGTTTCAATAATTCTAAGATTCTTATTAAAGCTTCGCCCCTTCTGGATACCCGCCATCCATCTGGTGGTAAAATATGTCAGGATAAGCACAAAAACAAAAATTATTAAAACTGTGATGAGCTGGACAAAGCTGTCCAGTGATGTTGCTGCTAATATCATTTTAATTCCTCTGCATAGTATTGATTAAATGTCAGCTGAAACTATTTTGTCTTTCCGGTGTTTATCTTTGAATTGACTATCTCAGTGATTCGTACACCAAAGCTTTCCTCAATTACAACAACCTCGCCCTTAGCTACATATTTACCATTTACAAGAATATCTATCGGTTCTCCTGCCAGCTTATTAAGCTCTATGATCTTGCCCGGACCGAAATCGAGTATTTCGGAAATGGATTTTTTGGTGCGTCCAAGCTCAACTGTCACTTCAAGAGGAACATCCATGATTAAATCGATGTTTTCAGGCTGGTAGGCCTGATTTGGCATGGCTCCAAAAGGGGTGAATTGAGCGTTCTGTACATTAACCTGATTGCCTATCATATTTTGTGCCCCCATATTCTGGTTCATCATTCCCTGATTCATCATATTCTGACTATTCATATTCGAATTCATCATATTTTCGTTTATCATGCCCTGACTGTTTGCGGAAGCATTATTCATGCTGCCGGCATCCTGTGGCTGTTGTATAGGCGCAGCCTGTGTGGCGGTGTTTGAACTTTGAGGAACATCCTCTGTCACACTTTGTGTATCAAGCTCCATATTCTGAGATACCCCCTTACACATTTCCTTTACAAATGCCGGTGGGTAAAGCTGCATTATCTCGCTGTCTACTAGATCCCCAATCTCCATACGGAAGGAAATCTTTACAAACTCTTCAGACAGGAAGCTGTCAATTTCACCCTCGTTTAAGGTGTTTTTTAAATCAACAACCTCTGCGATAGGAGGGCTGATATCGATAGTACGATTGAGCATAGACGAAAGAGATGTGGCGGAAGAACCCATCATCTGGTTCATTGCCTCACTGATAGCACTAAGGTGCAGCTCTCCAATCTCACCATTTATATTCGTTCCATCTCCACCCATCATAAGGTCGGTTATAATTTTTACATCCTTTTCTTTGAGTACGAGAATATTGCTTCCATTTAACCCCTGTGTGTATCCGATTTTGATAAACACACACGGTTTTTCATACTCGTCAACAATTTTGTCCCAATTTGAAAAAGAAACAACAGGAGTAGAAATCTCTACTCTTCTATTTACAAGTGAAAACAGCGTGGTTGCAGCTGTTCCCATACTGATATTGGCAATCTCTCCAATCGCATCCTTTTCGGATTCTGTCAATATCTCATCGCTCGAATCCGCCGCATCGTTGTTATTTAACAATGCGTTTATTTCCTCCTGCGATAAAACTCCATCCATGATTTATTGCTCCTCTCTGACTACTGATGTAATTCTTACCGCATATTTATCACCGGAAGAACCAGGTAGTGCAGTAAACTTTTTGATATTTCCTACATAAATGTCCAACTCATCATCCACATTGGTGTCAAGTCTTATTACATCCCCCGGCACAAGCGTAGAAAAATCCTTTACCGATATAAGACTCTTGCCAAGTACCGCTTTGACCGGTATTTGTGATTTTTGAATAAGGCTTTCTATGGCATTTCTATAGTTGGTTTCATCATGATTTTGTATGTTAGAATACCAGTATCTGGTATTCAGCTTATCTATAACAGATTCAAGTGTGATATAAGGCAGACATATATTCATCAATCCCTCAACATCACCAATCTTTATATTCATAGTGATAATAGCTATCACCTCGCTGGGAGATATAATCTGAGCATACTGGGAATTGGTCTCAATTCGCTCTAAATGAGGGCTTATATCAAGTACATTCTGCCACGGCTCATGGAGCAGATTAATGCATATAACTAAAATACGCTCAATAATCAAAAGCTCAATCTCTGAAAATTCTCTCGTCTTATCGAGAGAATCTCCCCTTCCGCCAAGCATACGGTCTACAATAGCATATCCAAGACCGGAAGCCATTTCAACTATTATATTCCCCTGTAACGGTGCAAAGTTGACAATGCCAAGCAGCACCGGATTTGAAAGCGCATTTGTGAATTCTGAGTATGTAACTGCCTCCGAATTCATCACCTCTACCTGCACTGACTTCGCAGATAAACGGGAAGGTTTGTTGTAAGAAGCCTTCCATAATGCTCAAATATTATTTCAAGGGTCCTTAGATGTTCCTTTGAAAACTTAGATGGGCGGGCGAAATCATAGTCTTTGACCGTCTGTTCACTATTCTCTTTTATTTCATCTACATCAAGCTCGCCGCTGCTTAGGGCATTGAGCAGATTGTCTATCTCACTCTGAGATAAAACATCACCCATCTGTTAATCACCACCTGTATCCAAATTATTAAATATCTGCCTGTTTTAATACTGGCATAAGTATTTGTAAAGAAATCATCACTGGGTAAGCGAAGATACAATATTTACATCTACTATATAGTCTGCTCCGAATTTCTTCTGGAGAGTTTTGAGAATCTTATCATGAACAGCACTCTTATCAGCGTTATACTGCTCCATTGTGTAATCGCCTATTATGTCTGTAATGTCTGCTAAGATAACATTTTTCTTGGCGGACAGATCCTCACCGTAGGTCTTATATCCGTCACTCTTTTTGTTGAGTGAAAGTGATATGCCACAAACAAGATAATGTGTATTGCCATCCTCAGATGGGGCAAAATTGAAGGTAAGTGTATCATCATCGGCTGTAAGTGCATAATCAACAATCTGATCCTGCGGCAGCTGTGAACCACTAGTTGCAGTGCCACTGTTTAAGTCTAGTGATATAGCCTCACACACCTGGTCTATCAGATTGTTTGCCTTTTTTGTCTCAGGTATAATTGTAAATATAAGCAGTGCTGTAAGCACAAGGTTTGCAAAACAAAGTGCTAAAATCAGTACTGAAATTAAATTCTTTTTCATATGCATTCCTTTCCGGATTAATTGGTATTGAACTCTGAATTGTAAGAATTATACACCTTAATCTCTACACGTCTGTTCCTGGCCCTTCCCTCTGGAGTAGAGTTGTCCGCAACCGGATCATAGTCTCCTCTTCCGGATGACTTTATATGGGCAGGGTTTAAGCTTGTATTGTCCCTGATGTAATTTGCAACGCTCAGTGCTCTGTACATAGAAAGCACATCATTACTCTCATACTTGGAACGTGATGAAACCGGAACATTGTCAGTATGCCCTTCAATCTCTATCAGATTATCCTGATATGCAGCTAAAATAGATGAAATCTTGTTCACTACCGGATATGCCTCTTCCATTACATCAGCCTTACCCGATTCAAACAACAGGCTCCATTCAGACTCAATTGCACATACTGTGCATTGAAATCCACTTCTACAGCATCCTGTAAGCTAGTGTTTTCGAGCTGTTTTTCTATCTGCTCTGACATTTTTTCAGATTCAGAAAGCTCCATCTGCTCATACTGTTCTTCGGCATTCTTGTCATCACCCTCTGTGGTGCTTTCAGTTGTCGATTTGGAATTGGCCAGATCATTGTAATATTTATCCAAAAACTCAAGCTGGCTGACTCCTGCTCCAACAAGCCTGCCATCACCGATAGATGTGCTGCCTCCCGGCAAAACACTAACACTGCTTGTCAGTGATGCAATGACCAGCTGGAATTTCTCAGCGTCAACAGTTGACATAGAGAACAAGAGCACGAAAAAGCATAAAAGCAGGTTCATAAGATCCGAGAAGGTTGACTGCCACGCCGGTGCTCCCTTTGGCGGATCCTCAGGTCTCCTTTTCGCCACTATTCCTCACCTCCGCCTTCTGGTGAGAGAGCCTCTCTCTTGTCAGGTGAAAGGAAGGACTTGAGCTTTTCCTCAATAACTCGTGGGTTTTCACCCGCCTGAATGGAAAGCAGACCTTCTATGATAAGAGTCTTGAGAGTGAGCTCAAGCTCATTGTTAGCCTTAAGCTTGTTAGCAAATGGGGCGCAAAGCCAGTTGGCAATAAGCGAACCGTAGAATGTAGTAACAAGGGCAACCGCCATATTCGGACCTATTGTTGAAGAATCCTCAAGGTTTTTAAGCATATTGATAAGACCGATAAGTGTACCGATCATACCCCAGGCAGGACCCTGCTCTCCCCAGAATTCCCAGAAAGAAATTGTTTTCTTATGACGTTCCTCCATGCTTAGCATATCTGTTTCAAGAATGCCTCTCACAAGCTCTGCATCCGTACCGTCTACTACAAGCATAATACCCTTCTTTAAGAATTCATCGTCTATACTGCCGGCAGCTTCCTCGAGGGCTAAAAGTCCCTCCTTACGGCTGACATTTGACAGCTCTATTATTTTATTTATTGTCTCTCCAGGGTCTACGCTCTTTTCCTTAAAAGGAAGTGCAAATGACTTGATTCCGGCTATAAAGCCCGATAGCTTGTTAGAGCAAAGCACAGCCGAGAGTGAACCACCTATCGTGATAATTGCAGAGGGCGCATCAAGAAAGTTTAATAATGCAGGTACCCCACCATTTTGAATGATACCGAACAAAACCATTCCGATACCAAGAATTACTCCTAAAAGAGATGCTATATCCACTTATACACACCTTCCATAAATAAATATTTGTCGAATGACCTTAGTTATAATTCTACTAAATTTTAGTGTAAATGTCTATGTAAAAATAATATTTTTAATAAAAAATACACAAAATATTGGGAAATGACCTAAGCCATCCCCCAATACCTTGCGAAATTATTATCTCTTAAGATTGATAAGTTCCTCGAGAAGTGTATCAGATGTAGTGATGACACGTGAGTTTGCCTGAAATCCACGCTGAGTTACTATCATATCCGTAAACTGTGAAGACAAATCTACATTTGACATCTCAAGCTCTCCTGATGAGATAGAGCCTCCGTCAGCTGATATTTCAACTCCTATTCCATCAAACTCACCTGAGTTTAATGTGCTCTGATAGCAGTTGTCTCCGATTTTTTCAAGACCTGATGCATTGGCAAACTGTGCCACAGCTATCTGGCAGAGTAAAACTGTATTACCATTGTCATATGAACCGTATATCTTACCATCGTCACTGACAGTTATGCCTGTAAGTGCTCCGAGTGCTTTTCCCTTGCCATCGCCCTGCAAGTCACCGTTCATACCTCCGATAGTAGAGGTTCCGTTATTATTATAGTTCATGGATTTGCTGAAATCCACTTCTATATTACTGAAATTACTTCCGTTGATTGAGGCATCCTGTGTGTTTAAGACGGAAAGATTCAGGTTTATTGTCTTTGCAGCCGGTGAATTTGCACTTGAAATTGATGTAAAAGTACCCTCACTCTGGTCAAAAACGAGCGAAGCGTCCTCAAATATAGTCTGGGGATCTACAGCCCTTCCTTTATACGAGTACATTGTCTGTCCGTTTGGTCCCTGGCTTGTAATAAAATTACCATCCTTGTCCACATCAAATATTGAATTTCCCTTAGAATCAACGATATCCTTAAGCGTTACATCATATGTACCATCGGTATTTGTCTTTTTAATACCAAACTTTGCAGTATAGTTGTATCCCAAGTCATCAAAAAAGCCTATAGTGATGATTCTTCCGGTGTCGGCTGCCTGGGCATCATTTTTATCAAGCACACCTGATACATATGCCTTTGTTGTAGCCTCCGGAGCTGAGGTTTTAGTGGCAGACGACATTACCTGCAGTGATGATACCGTATCCTTTATCACGTTGCCCTTTGCATCTACCTGCCATCCCTGCAATGTATATCCTGTAGAGCTCATACATAAATAACCGTTACCATCTACATAGAAATCGCCGGCACGGGTGAAAAGACGGTTTGTTCCATCACTTACCACAAAAAAGTTAGTCGCGTTTTTGTCATTTAATCTAAGATCAAATGGATTACCGGTAGTCTCAGCGGAACCGGCTCCGGTAATATTTGCAGCAGTGGCACCCGACTTTACACCAAGACCTATCTGCTTTGCATTTTTTCCACCGGTACCGCTGGCTCCGTTTCCGGCCGAAGCGCCCGATGTAGTCTGGTACATAATCTCACTGAAACGCACTGAAGATCCTTAAAGGCCTCAGTATTTACGTTTGCGATGTTGTTACCAATAACATCCATTCTTGTCTGATGTGTCTTGAGTCCTGACACAGCAGAATAAAGTGATCTCATCATAGTTGTTTGTCCTCCTATAGTATAGATGGACGGTATGGGCTTTTTCTGTCATTCAAAAGCCCTCTGCCTCCTTAAAAGGTCCGGCTACATAATTACCGCGCCATCAATATTTGTAAATACATTTGAATTAGTTTCCGCCTGGTCCATTGCAGTGACAACGGTCTTACTTGGCACATTTACTATAAACGCAATATCATCTACAAGCACCAGTGAATCGTTTACACCCTTGCTATCTGCAGCTGCTATCCCCTTTTGAAGACGCATGCTCTGGTCGTCGGAAAGATTAATATTTCTCTGTGTCAGCCGCATTGATGCATGCTTTGAGAATTTAACCGGCTGTGTCTGCTGCTTTAATATTTCCTCAAAGGATATACCATTTATCTTTTTGTCTGTAGATTTTTGCTTATTTAGATATTGATTTGTCAGCTGCTCTATGGATGAGTAATTATTAACGATATTCTTCATAATCCACCTCACGCAGTCTGATTCGTATCGTTTTCTTTACTGTCAGCCTGATTATTTTTATCTGCCGCAATAAGCTCTTTAAGCTTATCCTCATAAGCCTGAAGCTTGCTGTAATCACTGGCATTTATAAACTGCTTGCCATAATCCGAAAGTCCGTCGTACAGCTTTCTTGCTTCCTCTATGCTGCCCTTTGAATCTATCGTCAAATCCTCTATCTTTGGAAGCTTTGCTATAAGACCTGAAAATGTACTTGAGTTTACAATTGCATCGTAGTACTCATCCGTTGATACAGAATAGAGACTAGAGTAGTCATACATTTTTTCATTGATAGACAGCTGAATCTTGCCATCCTTATATGTGACATAGTCTACCTTGCCACTGTAGTATCCGGAAGCACTATCCTTATCAGTAACAATAACCTCCTTGCCTACAAGTGAAAGTGCTGCACTCTTTGTAGTCTGGTCATATGACGATGACATGGATTCTTTCATAGAAAGAGTTGCCTCCAGCTGTGAGAATGTAGCCATCTGTGCCACATAGTCGGTGTTGCTTGTTGGTTCAAGCGGATCCTGGTACTGCATCTCTGCACTTAAAAGCTTTAAGAAATCATCATAGCCAAGATTTGAGCCACTTGCTTTTGCACTGCTTGTTTTTCTGTTTTGTGTCGGAGTGGTATTTGTCTTGTCTAGCTTTCCGTTTGTAACATTTGCTGTAATTGCCATTTGTCCTCCTTTTTCATGACACCTTATGCTGTGAAATCTACTGAATTTCCGTTATCTCTCATAATCTGTGTCACAAGTCTTTCTTCAACGCGATCCTGCATCATATCACTGTCTATGCCGCTGTCAGAGCTGTTTGAACCATTATAGGAATTTGTGCTCTCCTGCTGTCTGCTGTCGTTTGCAGCACCCTGCTCGAGATTCCTCTCAAACTCATGTGATGCAACGGTGATTTCCACCTCATTTACCCTGATGCCTGAATTGTTTAAGGCTTCCTTGAGATTGACCATCTGTGTCTGTAAGGCTTCTTTTACAGCCTCATTTGAAACTGCAATTCTTGCAGATATCTCGCTGTTCTTCTGAGATACGTTGATATACATTCTTCCAAGGCTTTCAGGTGTAAGCTGAAGGTTAATTGCCGATTCTTCAGTGGTGTTTGATATGCTCATACTGTCGACAATCTGTCTGATGATATCGGTCGTATCAACACGTAATCGGCTTTGTGACTGTGACATTTCAAATGAAGTATCAGTATTCAGCTGTTCGCTGACAGATGCATGAAGTACTGAATTGTCTGAGTGTGCGTCATCATCATGATGCAACACGCGCTCACCGGAATCATCAAAGCTACTGTCAACCTGAGACTTTGACTGAGTCTTTTCTGTATTTTCATCTGATATAATACCATTGCCTGTTTCGCCTGAAGAAGTGCCTTCGTCCGAGTTTTGGTAAGAACTGTCCTGTGTACCGCCATCATATACCTTAACAGCTTCATCAGCAGTGTCGTTTATATTCTGACCCGAAGCTGCTGTATCGTCATAGCTGCTGTCAACCGTTTTTTCCGTTGTATCAGCCGAAGAAACTATATCTGCATCTAGTATTTCACCATCATCTGAAGCAGTAAGCTGTGATAATAAATCAAGCTGTGCATCATTTTCAGATGCAACCTGAGACACATCATTAAACAGTGCAGTAAAGTCGGCATTTAAAACAAGTGCCTGTGGATCAGATGCATTTCCGGTGACCTCACAATATAATGCCGACAGATTTGCAGGGTTGAGTAAATCCATAGCTGTCAGTCCAAGAAGCTGCATTGCATTATTAAGTTCATCCTCAGATATATCGAGGTCATCAGTTACTTTTTCAACTATCTGCGAAGATATATCATCTGTGATTTTTTTAACTTCGCTTTCTGTAGGGCTGTTTTTTGATGCAGTTTTGATGCTTATTTCCTTAGTATTGTTTTTATTTAAAGTATAAGAGTTTCTTCGCTTTAAAAATGTAGTGCTGTTATCCTGCACAGCTGTCCGGCCGCCAAGATAGCTTTTAAAGTCAATACCGGATTGTGCAGCTGTTTGCGTTACAGCCTTCTGCCCTGTCGAAACATTCCGTCCACCTGATACATTTGGTACAACAGGTGATATTGTATTGTCTGCCATATTCTCCTCCTTTCTTTTATTATTGTAACAAGATATGCTATCAGTCTGTGAAGGATTCATAATCTTAGTAACCTTTGCCGCCGTAGCCGAATCCATTTTACCAAGGATATTACCTCTCGACTGGGCATCCATGGCATTTAATATCTTGGCAACAAGTGACAGATTGTCGGTCATGCTGTCAAAATAGCTGCGGCCTCCTTAGGCTTCATTTTGGAATATGTCTGGGCATAATCCTTAATTTCATCATCCTGTTCAAGCTGTTCACACACCTGTTTATATAAGATTTCTGCATTGGCAGGATCTACCTGCTCGTAGAATTTCTTATATTCTTTTATATCGGGTGCTTTATCTGAAAAAACAACCTCCTCATAGTATTTTTCTTTTTCCTCCTCAAAGGCTGCCTGATCCTCCTTATAGGTGCTCAAATCCTGTATCTGGGCATTTAAATCATTGATTGTCTGGGCATCAGCCTGATTCTTGCTATTGGCATCATCCAATTGTTTTTCAAGCTCCTTAATTCTCGAAACCGCATCGTCCAAATTTGTGTAGCCTGCGGTCTCTTTGGACTCAGATGCAGTGATATTGCCGGAATCAGGAAGTATCTTACTTAGTACAGGCACATCCTTTAGTGCCGGCGCAAGCACAGTCGAGCCAAAGCCACCCACATCTGCTTTTACAAAAACTGCAAATATTCCAAGCCATATTGCAATAATAAGTATAGTAACAAGCACCATGACTATCTTGCTTGAGACAGAATCACTGTCATCATTTTCTGCATCGGGCTTATCGGCTTCATGATTCTTCTTTGCTTTCTTAGCCGCCTTTTTAGCGGCTTTTTCTTCCATTTTC
>ENA-OQIR01000002-OQIR01000002.1-human-gut-metagenome-genome-assembly--contig:-NODE-2-length-107512-cov-5.867458_pt1 | contig 107512 bp, 107 predicted proteins | sample MGYA00242580_ERZ504745 | MGnify/ENA primary metagenome ERZ504745 (study PRJEB26092, sample SAMD00036214) | human gut metagenome | host: Homo sapiens | study: EMG produced TPA metagenomics assembly of...
AAAAGAGTGGAAGGTGTACTACGATATTGTTAATAGTGGAGAAAGAATAAAAGAGTTGCGTGCGGCAAGAAGAATGACAAGACAGCAGCTTGCCGAGCAGATTGGATTGTCAGTGGATGCTCTGCGGGAAATTGAAGCTGGTGTAAATGGAGCAAAAATAGATACTTTGATTAGTATTGCTGAATTGTTTCATATATCGTTGAGGGTGTACTTGCACCTATGCAAAAACAGGAAGAATTAACTGTATTATAGTTAAGGATTTATCGAGACTTGGCAGAAATTATGTTGAGATGGGGAACTACATTGAAAGAGTGTTTCCTTTTCTCAATGTAAGATTCATTGCTGTTACGGATGATTTTGACTCGTTCAGACCGGGCACAGACCTTATGATGCCTTTGAAAAATATCGTAAATGAGTTTTATGCAAAGGATATACATCAATTGCAAAATATCTGAATGAGCAAGGAATAATGTCACCATTGATGTATTTAAAATCTCTTGGTTACCAGCAGAATGTAAAAACCAATGGTGTATGGACCAAAACAACAGTTAAGTCAATACTGACAAATCAGGCATACATTGGTTCGGCGGTGCATGGGAAAGTAGTAATTGAGAAATACAATAATATTCCACTCCATGCAACAGATCCAAGTGAATGGGTCATTGTTAAAAATACGTATGAGCCACTTGTTGACAAAGAGCCATTTGAAAAGGCACAGGAAAGAGTAAAGAAAATCTCGGATGCTTATTTTGCAAAAGAGTTTACAAAACACCCACCTAATGAAAAGAATTTACTAAAGGGAAAAATTGTATGCGGAGACTGTGGCAAGGGAATGAGACTTTCTCCAAGAACAAAAAAATCGTATGTATATTTTTGTGGAACTTTTTCAGATGGTATTAATCCGGCATGTTCAAGACACAAAATTGATCAGGAGGATGTCAACAAAGCTGTCTTTGCTCAGATTTCAAATCATATTCGTTGCTGTATTGACGCATTAAGAGTAATAAGGGAATTAAATGCAAGAAGCAGCGGACTGAAAAAATACGATGTGTATGAAAAAGCCATTACCAGACAGCGCAGGGAACTGGAGAAGGTAAACCGCAAGTTCTCTGAGTTATATGGAGATTATTCAGAACATTTGATTAATGAGAGCGAATATCTGACATTAAAACAGCAGTATCTTTTAAAAAGCGAAGCTTTGAAGAAGGAGATTGATAATCTTTTAGTATCTCAGAACCTGTATTCAAAGAATTATAAGATTGATGAAGACTGGGAAAACCTTATCAATAAATATCTGAAATGCAGAAAGCTTAACAAAGAGCTGGCAGATGCATTTGTTGACAAGGTACAGGTGTTTGAAGATGGCAGAATTTCCGTAAATCTGGTTTATGATGATTGTCTGGAAGAACTGTTACAGGTACATTGTACTGCAATGAATTGTAATAGCCTCGTGGTCAAACTCATTCTACATCAGAAAGCCCTGTACTATTTCTTTTTTATGAAAAAAGTTGCAAAGTGCTTGTAGAAAGATAAAAGGTATGATTACTTTGCTTTGCTGCAGAGTAAGAGCGTACACAAATGAACATCCAGTCACAGCGTAAGAAAACCGGGAGACCGTGAACGCAGCAGGGGGCACACCCTCATGTAAGCGACTAGCGAAGCTGTTTAGATACTGTAGAATTATGCACATGAAACACAGAAATGCCCAGCCATGGATGGCTGGGCAAGGTGTTATGCGCCATGGACGGCGCATAAAAGCCGTTTTCGTCAAGCATAGAAACACTATAAGCATAATTCGTACAGAATCTTAACAGCAAAGCGTTAGCGCACATGAGGGTGTGCCCCACGGGCTGCGTTCCCGGTCTCCCGGTTTTCGTAGTCATGCCATGACACTGAATTACGCAGTCTTTCCTGTATAAAGCTGATAATACTTTCCCTTCTTTGAAATCAGCTCATCATGACTTCCCCTTTCAATAATGCGTCCCTGCTCCAAAACCATAATGCAGTCGCTGTTTCTGACAGTAGAAAGTCTGTGTGCGATAACAAATGTAGTACGGCCATGCATGAGCTTATCCATGCCGTCCTGAACAATACGCTCGGTACGTGTATCAATTGAGCTTGTAGCCTCATCGAGGATGAGCACAGGCGGATCGGCGATAGCGGCACGCGCAATGGCTAGAAGCTGGCGCTGGCCCTGGCTTAGGTTTGCACCGTCACCTGTCAGTACAGTATTGTAGCCGTCAGGAAGCTGGCGGATAAACGTATCGGCGTTTGCCAGGCGGGCAGCTGCGTATACTTCATCATCTGTGGCATCAAGCTTGCCGTAGCGGATGTTTTCCATGACAGTAGCTGTGAAAAGGTGGGTATCCTGCAAAACAATGCCAAGAGAGTGGCGCAGATCAGCCTTTTTAATCTTGTTTATATTGATGCCGTCATATCTTATCTTGCCGTCTGCTATATCGTAGAAGCGGTTGATAAGGTTAGTGATGGTAGTCTTTCCAGCTCCGGTGGTGCCAACAAAGGCAATCTTCTGACCGGGTGTTGCAAAAAGATCCACATCGTGCAGTACAATTTTCTCAGGCACATATCCGAAATCCACATCGTCAAATACCACATCGCCCTCGAGTTTTTTGTAGTCCACAGAGCCGTCAGCCTGATGAGTATGCTTCCATGCCCATAAGCCGGTGTGCTCAGGTGTTTCAGTGAGTTTTCCGTTTTCTTCCTTAGCATTTACCAGTGTGACATAGCCCTCGTCAGTCTCAGGCGCTTCATCGAGCAGTGAGAAGATACGGTCGCATCCGGCAAGCGCCATGATGATACTGTTGAACTGCTGGCTGACCTGCGAGATAGGCATGTTGAAGCTCTTGTTAAAGGTTAAAAAGCTCGCAAGCTTACCAAGGGTCAGACCGCCAAAGCCTGAAAGAGCCATAACACCGCCGGCAAGAGCACAGAGCACGTAGCTTAGATTTCCAATCTGTGCGTTTACAGGACCGAGCATGTTGGAGTACATGTTGGCATTGTAGGCGCTTTCAAAGAGCTCATCGTTTATTTTGTCGAAGGCTTCAATATTTTCCTGCTCGTGGGTAAATACCTTGACCACCTTCTGGCCGTTGAGCATCTCCTCAATGAAGCCGTTAACCTTGCCGAGGTCGCGCTGCTGCGCAAGGAAATAGCGGCTGGAGAAGCCTGCAAATTTCTTTGTCACGACCGTTGTTACGATTACCATCACGATAGTTAGTATGGTGAGCGGAATATTTAATATGACCATTGAAACAAAAACGCTCACAACAGTGATAGCACTGTTAAGTATCTGCGGAAGACTCTGGCTGATGAGCTGGCGGAGTGTATCGATATCGTTTGTATAAATTGACATGATATCGCCGTGCGCATGTGAGTCAAAGTATCGGATTGGCAGATCCTGCATATGGGAAAAGAGCTCAACACGCAGGTTCTTAATGGTGCCCTGTGATACGTAGATCATTATTTTGCTGTATGCAAACGTACTAATGACGCCGATACCGTAGAATACGGCGACCCTTCCCATTGCTGCAAGGAGTGTCCGTAGTCGGGATTTCCTGTCTTAAGCAGTGGTACTATATAGTCATCAATCAAATTTTTGGTAAACATGGTTCCCTGCACATTTGCAAGTACACTGACAAAGATACATATCACAACAATTATGCAGGCAGGTAAATATTTCTTGAAAATAAATCCCATGAGGCGCGCAAAAAGCTTACCGGGATTTTTAATTTTGGGTTTTGGACCTCGTGGTCCTCTTGGTCCTGGCATCAGGCAGCACCTCCTTCATCAAAGTCTCCTCCGCCGTTTGTCTGGGAATCGTAGACATCGCGGTAGATTTCATTATTTTTAAGCAGATTTTCGTGAGTGTCAAAGCCGTCCACTTTTCCGTCATTCATCACGATGATATGGTCAGCATCCATGACTGATGAGATACGCTGTGCGATGATGAGCTTAGTGGTTCCCGGTATTGTTTTTGCGAGGGCAGCACGGATTTTTGAATCTGTTGCTGTATCTACAGCCGAGGTGCTGTCATCGAGTATGAGTATCCTTGGCTTTTTAAGCAGAGCCCTTGCGATACACAGACGCTGCTTCTGGCCACCGGATACGTTGGTTCCGCCCTGCTCTATGTAGGTGTTGTACTTGTCAGGGAAGGACTCGATAAAGTCATCGGCGCATGCCATTTTGCAGGCTTCAATACACTCATCTGTGGTAGCGTTTTTGTCACCCCAGCGCAGATTTTCGAGTATGGTGCCCGAGAAAAGCACGTTCTGCTGGAGCACGACAGCTACCTTGTTTCTGAGAGTGTCCATGTCGTATTCACGCACATCGTGGCCTCCGACGATTACAGAGCCTGTGTCTGTGTCGTAGAGACGGCTTATCAGGTTTACAAGGGAAGATTTCGAGCTTCCGGTTCCTCCTATGATGCCGATGGTCTCACCGGATTTTATGTCCAGATTTATATCTGACAGAACCGGAGTTTCAGCGGTGTCTGAATATCTGAAGGTTACATGCTTAAAGCTTATGCTTCCGTCAGGCACATCGTAAAGCGGCTCCTTCGGATTGTGCAGTGTGCTCTGCTCATTTAATACCTCGCTGATTCGTCTTGCAGATGCGAGTGAGAGTGAAATCATTACAAACACCATCGAGAGCATCATGAGGTTCATCAGAATATTCATGCAATAGGTGAGAAGAGCCATCAGATCACCTGTAGTGAGAGTGCTGCTTACCACCATATGAGCTCCGAGCCAGCTTATTAACAGGATGCAGGCATACACTGTAAACTGCATGAGAGGAGAGTTGTATACCACAAGGCTTTCTGCCTTCACAAATACGTCGTAGATATTCTGTGCTGCCTTTGAAAAACGTTTCTTCTCATAATCCTCACGGACGTATGCCTTTACAACGCGGATAGCGGATACGTTTTCCTGTACGCTTTCATTCAGGTCATCATAGCGCTTGAAGGCTCTGTCGAAGTATTTCATGGCCGCCTTACTGATGAAAAGCAGTAAAGCTCCAAGCACAATGACAGCGATTAAGTATATTGTCGCAAGGCGAGGGCTGATGAAAAATGACATAGCCATCGCACATATTATGGACGCAGGGGCTCTCATAGCCATGCGAAGCAGCATCATGTAAGCATTCTGGATGTTGGTCACATCGGTTGTCATACGTGTGACAAGACTCGCGGATGAGAATCTGTCGATATTTGCAAAGGAAAAGGTCTGGATATTGCGAAACATTGCAGCACGCAGATTCTTTCCAAAGCCCATGGCGGCCTTTGCACCATATTTTGCACCGAGACATCCTGTCAAAAGACCAAACAGTGCTGCGACAATCATCCACACACCCATGATATAGATATGCCTTGTGTCGCCCATATTGACACCGTTGTCGATGATTGATGCCATGAGAAGAGGGATTATGGTATCCACAGCCACCTCAAGCAGCATGAAACAGGTGTCGCAATCGAAGCCCATTTGTATTCCTTTATTTGGGCACCTAGTGTTTTTAACATATGTTTTGTCCTTTCTTCTTATATTTATATTTGATTAAAACAAACTTCCCACATTTATGGTAATGTGGTTAACTAAAAAAATACTTGCATTTAATTAGTTAGTGTGCTAACTATATTATAGATATACTTTTTTTATTGTCAAGAAAAATCTATGAAAGGATTTCAGATATGAAGGAGTTTACACCGGATAAATACTTAGGACACAAGATAAACCGCATCAGCAGGAGTATAGACAAATATTTTGACAGAAAAAGGTGCAGTAAAACAGAATGTATACCGCGAAGCCAGGGTATGATGATTGGATATATAATGGATAATCAGGGCCAAAATATATTTCAAAAGGATATCGAAGCAAAGTTTCATCTGTCAGGAGCCACAGTGACAAATATGCTTAAAAGTCTTGAAAAAAACGGCTATATCGTGCGCACACCTATGGAAAATGATGCAAGGCTTAAGAGGATTGAGCTAACGCAAAAAGCACTGGACCACGAAAACAGGGTGAGGGAAAATATAAGGGCAATAGAGGAAGCCATGCACGAAGGCTTTTCTAAGGAGGAGTTTAACATGCTGCTTGGCTTTTTGGACAGAGTGATTGACAATATGGAAAAGCTTAACAAGTAACAAAATAATTACAGAGTTGAAAAAGTAGCATAAATATTGTGGCTTTTTTTGTGCAATAAGTCAAAATGCTACAAAATATTGTTGAGCGTATTGACATAGCAACAATATCTTGTATAATTTAGAGTGTCATCAAAAGACAGATGCACAGATTTGTATTAAATAATATGGCATTTTATATGTAGCTATATCGTAATTGTTTGGTGAAAAGCCCGCTTTAGATTGACGGGCTGTGACATGAATTAATGATTACACCTCATTTATAGCTGCATATTTTGTGCCATTACACATGATAAAATACATATATATAGTATATAGGTTGAGCAATGACACTATATATAGGGTGACAGATTTTATGGCATATAGTATACAGAGAGGAGAAATTTACATGAAAATCATCAAGCGAAGCGGCAGTGAGGACATATTTGATGCAGCTAAAATTGTGGCTGCCATTAGAAAGGCAAACGATTCAGTGCTAGACTATGAGAAGCTTACTGCTGATCAGATTGAGGAAATTGCAAGCAATGTGGAGACCGCATGTGAGAACATGAAGCGCTCTCCAAGCGTTGAGGAAATACAGGATATGGTAGAGAACCAGCTCATGAACAAGCGTGCCTTTACCGTAGCCAGAAACTACATCACTTACAGATACAAGAGAGCCATCGTCCGTAAGTCAAACTCTACGGACCAGCAGATTCTTAGCCTTCTTGAGTGCAATAACGAGGAGGTAAAGCAGGAAAACTCCAACAAGAATCCTACTGTAAACAGCGTGCAGCGTGACTACATGGCAGGTGAGGTGAGCAAGGATATCACACGCCGTTTCCTGCTTCCTGAGGATATAGTGGAGGCTCATGAGAAGGGGCTTATCCATTTCCACGATGCAGATTATTTTGCACAGCATATGCACAACTGCTGTCTTGTAAACCTTGAGGACATGCTTCAGAACGGCACAGTAATCAGTGAGACTATGATTGACACACCAAAGAGCTTTTCAACAGCCTGCAACATTGCTACACAGGCTATCGCACAGATTGCCAGCTCACAGTATGGTGGACAGAGTATCTCGCTTGCACATCTGGCACCATTTGTACAGGTCAGTCGTGAGAAGTTCAGAAAGCAGGTGCAAAAGGAATTCGAGAGCGTAGGCCTTGATTTAGATGAAGAAAAAATCAACGAGGTAGCAGAGCTCCGTGTCAAGGAGGAAATCAACCGTGGTGTGCAGATGATTCAGTATCAGGTCATCACACTCATGACTACAAACGGACAGGCACCGTTTATCACAGTATTCATGTACCTGAATGAGGTATCCGATCCGCAGACAAAGGCAGATCTTGCCGCAATCATTGAGGAGATGCTGCACCAGAGAATAAAGGGTGTAAAGAACGAAAAGGGTGTATATATCACACCGGCATTCCCTAAGCTCATATATGTGCTTGAGGATGATAATATCACAGAGGATTCAAAGTACTGGAATCTCACAGTGCTCGCGGCACAGTGCTCTGCAAAGAGAATGGTGCCTGACTATATTTCAGAGAAGGTCATGAAGGAGCTTAAGGACGGAGATGTGTATACATGCATGGGCTGCCGTTCATTCCTCACAGTGGACAGATGCTCACAGACAGCGGGCAATGTGGCACATGCCGAGAACTTTGATCCAAACAAGCGTAAATACTATGGACGTTTCAACCAGGGTGTTGTCACCTTAAATCTCGTTGATGTGGCATGCTCATCAGAAAAGGATGAGGAAAAATTCTGGAAGATACTTGATGAGAGACTTGAGCTGTGTCATAGAGCACTTATGTGCAGACATAAGAGGCTTCTTGGTACCAAATCCGATGTAGCACCGATTCTCTGGCAGAACGGAGCACTTGCACGTCTGAAAAAGGGAGAGGTTATAGACCCATTATTATTTAACGGATACTCAACAATCTCACTCGGCTATGCAGGACTTTGTGAGTGTGTACGCTATATGAAGGGAGTATCACACACAGAGCCAAAAGAGGGAACACCGTTTGCACTTAAGGTAATGCAGCGCTTAAACGATGCATGTGAGCAGTGGAAAAAGGAGTCAAACATCGATTTCAGTATATATGGCACACCGCTTGAGTCTACCACCTATAAGTCGCGAAGTGCTTACAGAAGCGCTTTGGTATCATAAAGGGTGTTACCGACAAGAACTATATTACAAACAGCTACCATGTGCATGTAACAGAGCAGATTAATGCATTTGACAAGCTAAAGTTTGAGTCCCAGTTCCAGAAGCTGTCTCCGGGTGGCGCTATCAGCTACGTTGAGGTACCAAACATGCAGGACAATATCCCTGCAGTGCTTTCAGTAATGCAGTACATTTACGACAATATCATGTACGCAGAGCTGAATACAAAGAGCGACTATTGCCAGGTATGCGGCTACGACGGAGAAATCAAAATCGTAGAGGAAGAGGGCTCAGGCAAGCTTATCTGGGAGTGCCCACACTGTGGCAATCGTGACCAGAACAAGATGAGTGTAGCCCGCCGTACATGCGGCTATATCGGCACACAGTTCTGGAATCAGGGAAGAACCCAGGAGATTAAAGAGCGAGTGCTTCATCTGTAGAAGTTAAAGGAATTGTATTTGAGACAGACCATTTCAGCACATTTGCCTTTGTAAAGGTAAATACCAATGCAGGTACTAAAGCAGCTCTTCTAAAAGCACAACATAAAGCATAAAAAAATAAAACCGTCGTACCGGCCGTAAATGGCAGGGTACGACGGTTTTACTTATGTTTTTAAATGATTAATTACTTTAATTATTCATCAAACTTTTCGGCTTTATCGAAGAGCTCATAAACCTCTTTTGAAGGCTCATTTGTGCAAAGTGTCACAACAACGGCTGCGATAAGTCCTAAAACAAATCCCGGCAGCAGCTCGTAGATTCCGGTTGATGTGAGGAATGCATACCACAATATATCAACGGCAGCACCTGTTATGATTCCGGCAACAGCACCCTTGAAGTTAAAGCGCTTCCAGAAGAGGCTGAGCATGATTGCAGGTCCAAAGGCAGCTCCAAAGATACCCCATGCATTGGAAACAAGTGCCATGATAGAGCCGGCATTAGGGTTTGAAGCGATGATGAGTGCTGCAACAGAGATTCCAAGAACGACAATACGGCCGGTCCACATCATCTCTTTGTCATTTGCCTTACCTTTTCTGATGACAGGCTTGTACACATCACTCGAGAAAGCAGATGAAGCAGCAAGCAGCTGGCTGTCTGCGGTACTCATGGAAGCGGCAAGCACTGCTGAGAGGAGTATACCTGAGATAACACCCGGGAAAATCTTTCTTACAATCTGTATGAAAACAAGAGAGTTTTCATTGATTGATTCGTCAAAGCCAAGGAAAAGTCTTCCGATTACTCCGATTAAGGTTGCAAAAAATACAATAAGCAGAGTCCATGTGATTCCTATTTTTGCTGATTTTTTCAAATCCTTCTGAGATTTGATGGACATGAATCTGATAATGATATGTGGCATACCAAAGTAACCAAGTCCCCATGCCAGTCCTGACACGATATCCTGCCAGCTTGAGAATGGATTTAAGTAACCGCCCGGGAGTGATGACATAGATGATGTATCAAGCATAAATGCTGCAAAAATCGGTGCTATAAACATAGAACCAAGCACGAGCATGCCCTGGAAAAAATCGGTCCAGCATACAGCCGAGAAGCCTCCGAGGAAAGTATAGCCTACGATGACAACTGCTGCAAGATACATGGCAATCTGTGGATCCATTCCTATTACAGTGTGGAAAAGAGTACCGCATGCCTTTACGCTTGATGCCGCATAAATAGTGTATGCAACCAAAAACACAATTGCACATATCACCTGCAGTGCAAGTGATTTGGACAGGAATCTGTTGGTCAGATACTGCGGAATGGTGATTGAGTCGTTTGCTACAATCGAGAATTTTCTCAGTCTAGGGGCCTCTAGCAGCCAGCTTATAGTGTAGCCGATTGCAAGTCCTACAGGAATCCATACCTGACCTAAGCCCAGTGCATAGATAGAAGTAGGAAGTCCCATGAGTACCCATGCACTCATGTCTGAGGCTCCGGCTGACAGCGCCGCAACCCATGGTCCCATCTCACGTCCGCCGAGGAAGTAGGTCTTTTCTCCGCCGTTTCTGTTTTTCACGAAGAAGAAGATACCGATACCCAGCATGCACAGCAGATAGACGATAAATACAATAATTTCTGATGTTTTCATTTGTAGTACCTCTTTAATAGTTTATTTAGTAACCATGCTACCACGTTAGTGTGATAAAGGCAAGAAAAACTTTCTCTTGACGAATACCCTGCGTTGACATATCATAGTATATAAGTGAAAGGGAGTAGCCGGCACGAAAGTGCTTACTTATCCGTCAGTACGATTGCTCATACATATCATACATATATGACAGCAATCCGGAGAGTGATTAAATGGCGAGACTTTTGTTGTTTTATACAGCAGAAGTGTCGCCTTTTTTGTATATAAAAGCCTTCTGCTGATAGGACATAGCTGTAACTATCAATTAATCATGCATCCTTAAAAAGGACAGCAGAAGGAGGAAAATTATGATTTTTGTAGCAATTTTACTGCTTATAGCAGGCTTTGTAGCACTGGTGAAGGGCGCGGATGTGTTTGTGGATGGAGCGGCGGCACTCGCCGGGAAATTTGGTATTCCGCAGCTTGTGATTGGACTGACGATTGTGGCGATGGGTACGTCGCTGCCGGAGGCGGCAGTCAGCATCACTGCAGGAATAAAGGGTAATGCGGGGATTACAGTCGGCAATATAGTCGGCAGCAATATACTAAATATCCTTATAATCCTGGGAGTGACGGCACTCATCACAAATGTAGCCATACAAAAAACCACATTCAAATACGAGATACCGTACATGCTTCTTATCACAGCGGTGCTTCTCGTGATGGGAATGACAGGCAATGAAATCACATTCATTGAGGGTGTTATACTGTGGATTTTATTTATTGCATATCTGCTTTATTTGTATTTTCTGGCAAAAAAGGGCAATGACAGCGGTGATGAGCAGTCGGTAAAGCTATATCCGGTATGGAAATGTCTGCTCTTTATTGTGCTGGGCGGTGTGTGCGTCGTAATTGGAAGCCAGCTTGTCGTAAACGGTGCCACGACCATAGCAAGAGCCTGCGGCATGAGTGAGCGCTTTATCGGACTGACAATCGTTGCATTCGGCACATCTCTTCCGGAGCTTGTTACATCTGTTTCAGCAGCACGCAAGGGAAATGCCGGTATAGCGATTGGAAATATAGTCGGCAGCAATATTTTCAATATACTCTTTGTAATCGGAACAGTAGCTCTCATTTGTCCGGTGCCGTTTGAGAGCAGGTTTGTGATTGATACAGTTGTGGCAATACTGTGCGGTGTGCTCCTGTGGGGCGGTACGATAAGACATAAAGAGCTTAGAAAGCCATGTGGAGTGGTGATGCTGCTTTGCTATGCGGCATATTTTGTATATTTGGCAGCTATGTAATGATGTATTTTTGAATTGCGATGACTGTGTTTAAAAAGAGTGTGATGAAGAGATAATAATTAAATTTAGCAAACTGTCAATAATTGTGCATACAAATCGATGCTTTGACATCAAAATGATTGCGATTTTGCATTAAATATAAATAATTAATTAAAAATAGCACTCTTGCTTGACAAGTGCTGATTGCAGGTGTATAACGTAGTCAGAACGAACGGAAGGAAGCGATTATAATGGATAAAAACCCAAAGCATCCATTGAAGAAAAAGAATAAGGCAGATGCAAAGAAGCATCAGAAGCATGTATACGAATAGCGCTTCCACTAAGGAATACTATCCAGTAAGCACAATGTACCCCAGCCCGTCACAGTTGGGGTATTTTGTATTTTTGGAAGTGTTTTCAGAGACAGCCCGTGAGGCAGTTGTAAATACATTTTCACCGGCACCTTTTATGAGAGAAGCTTTAAGCTTGTCGCCATACATATAGAGGTCATTTCCACGCACAATTCCCCATTCCATCAGAAGCGCAGCCGCACCGGTCACAAACGGTGCAGCCATGGATGTCCCTGTTTTTGAAGTGTAGCCTCCGGTGTTTGAGCATGAAATAATGTCTACACCGGGCGCAATGATATCAGGCTTTATGCTGTCAAAGGCCCAGGTATAGCCTCGGCCGGAAAAGGCGGCTGTGCGGTTTGTTCGGCTGTCATAGGCTCCGACAGATATGACATTTTGAGCGGTTGAGGGGATGGTCAGGGTGATATCAGGCGATGCATGGATAAATGAGGTCTGTGCATTGCGCAGAGCACCTGACGGCAGCCATATATCCCATGAGCCGTCCTTTACAGATATGGGTTCAAGTGATATTTTCCAGATGCCGGGTGAGATGTATTCCGATCCCATGAGTTCAATGAATATTTCCTGAAAGGGAGAGTAGGGAGAGGGACCGCCGCCTGTTATATATATGTCTGTCCCATCGAGATTGTATCTGTATGTAAAGCCCTTTGCCTGATTGGTAATTGTATCGGGAATCTCAAGCATATCATTATTTGGTGCACTAATGCGCAGCTGTATCTCATCCCAGTATTTTTTCCATAAATCAATGGAAAGAGACGGCTCAGGATAGCCTATCGCAAGCTCTGCATCGGCAGGGTACGAGCTGCCGTTTGCATGGCCAAAGCCGGCTCCATCGTTACCTGAGCCGACTGAGACAGCGCAGCGGTAGTTTCCTGCTATATAGTCCAGGTATGCTTCAAGCAGTGAGGTGCCGCTGTGCGAGCCGTTGCTTGTGCCAAAGCTTAGGTTTATGACGATAGGCATGTTCATATCGATTGATTTTCTTATGCAAAAGTCTACTGCCAGCATAATCTGCGTGGTTGTGGGAAAGCTGGCACCGCCTGAAGTTTTGAGTTTTACGATTATAAGAGTGCTTTCATAAGCAACACCGCGGTATTTTGTGTTTTGTTCATTATCATTACCATTTCCGTTTCCGGCAGCGATTCCTGCTACATGAGTGCCGTGCCCGGATATGTCGATGCTTGGACAGATGCGCTGCATTTCTAAGCTGTTTTCTGCATTTATGGCTTTGGTGATTGTATCTCGGTCATATAAGGTGCCGAAAGGGATGATATCACTGTGTGAGGTATCATCGGAAACAGTCTGGTCCCACAGATAGGCGATTCTGCTTACACCATCCTGTATAAAAGCCGGATGGGCATAGTAAATTCCGGAGTCGATAATGCCTACGAGCACACCTTTTCCGGTCAGATTATATGGATTGGTGTGTACGGGAGTGATGCATGAGGCCTGAGAGCCCTCGTACACATCGTAGTTAAACTGCTTTGGCTTTTCCATATATATGATTTCATCGCACAGGGCAACAGTATTTACAAGTGATTTCTCAATTACGAGCACCGCATAGTTTCCGAGCAGCCTCGTGATGAGTACAGAAGGATACCTTTCTTTTATTTTTTCGATATCACCGACATATTTTACTATCACTTCCCAGCTATCACTCTCCGGCAGATAGCCGCTTGAAAGCCCTCCCTCTTTTCCAAGTTCATAAGGGGTGGACAACAGGGCGGCGGACAGCTGTGGAGAAATTTTCTCACTAAATGCTATTTCCATACTAACCTCCATTTTTTATTAGTAAAATATTAAAAAAAATCTTAAAAGACAGATGCAATATATATTTGGTATGATTATGTCATAATAGTAACTATTCAGAATCACCCCACGCACATTCGTAAAATCGCACGATACTCGTGCTTTCCCGCTGCTACGCAGCTAATTTTACTCATATGTGTGGGGGTGGCTCTATTCGAGCCACCTTGAGAACAAGAAAACCTGCTGCTTACATGCAAACATGACGCATCAGCTTTTTTGTTCTCAGTGGTTCTGAATAGTTACTTATAATCAATTAATTATAAGAAACCGGGAGGTCGAAATGAGTAAAAAGAAAAAGATAATCATTTCAGTGATTGCAGCTGTGCTTATCATAGCAGTGATTGTGTCAGCTGTTGTCATTGCAATGACAAAGGGAAAGAATGCAGCAAAGGCATCGGGAGTCTATGCAAACAAGGTCGCTGATGTCATGTATCAGGCGGGAAGTGCTGACAAGTACAGCGGTGTCGTGGAAGCAGCCGATACCATGGATATCAAGGCTGACAGTGAAAAAACTGTAAAGGATATTCTTGTGTCAGAGGGGGATGAGGTACAGGTGGGTACACCTCTTTTTACCTATGATACAAAGGAGCTTGCTGCGAAAAAGGAAAGCGCCACGCTTGAGCTTGAGAGCTTAAACAATACGCTTTCCGGCTATGATGCACAGATAGAGCAGCTCACCAAGGAAAAGAAGGAAGCGCCAAAGGATCAGCAGCTTGACTATACACTGCAGATTCAGCAGGCGCAGACACAGCAGAAGCAGACTCAGTACGATATTGCCACGAAGAAGGCAGAGATAGAAAAGTATGATGAGAGCATCAAAAATGCCACTGTAAACAGCACAATGATTGGTGTTGTAAAGAAAATCAATGAGAATCAGAGTGCAGACACAGCAGATACTGCATTTATGACAATCGTTGCCACCGGTGATTACAGGGTAAAGGGCACAATTGATGAGCAGAGCTTTTTAAATAGTGGACTCGCAGAGGGGCAGGCAGTTATAGTGCGCTCGAGAGTTGATGAGTCAAAGACATGGCAGGGTACCATCAGCAAGGTTGATACTGAGAATACTCAGACTGATAACAGCAATTCCGGCATGTATGATGATGGAAGCAGCGAGCAGAAGGCATCAAAGTACAACTTCTATGTGCAGCTTACAGGCACAGGCGACATGCTTTAGGACAGCATGTATATGTGGAGCCGGATTTCGGACAGACGCAGGTGAAGGATGGTATTTGGATTGATGAGAGCTATGTCGTAAAGGATGGCGATGATGCATATGTATGGACACTTAATAAAAAGGATAAGCTTGAGAAGACAAAGGTTGAGCTTGGAGACTATGATGAGAATCTCATGATGTATGAAATCAAGTCAGGGCTTACAAAGGATGACTATATAGTATGGGCATCTGATGACCTTTATGAGGGTGAGCCGGCACAGACATGGGAAGAGTACGTTGAAAATGGCGGCGGTGAAGATTCAGTCTATGACGATATGGGTACAGAAGCTCTTGATGACCAGATGCTTGAGGGCACTGAGGGCGGTCCTGTTGATGATGGCACAATGGACGATGGCACAATGGACGAAGGTGCTGCAGATGCCACCGGTTCAGGTGACGCGGAGGTACAGTAGATGATTCTAGAACTCCAGCATATTTATAAAAACTATGACCAGGATAAGCTCGTGGTGCCGGTTTTAAAGGATGTCTCACTCCAGATTGAGGAGGGAGAGTACGTGGCAATCATGGGGCCGTCGGGCTCCGGCAAGACCACTCTCATGAATATAGTGGGTTGTCTTGATCTGCCAACATCGGGCACATATATACTTGACGGCAGACCTGTCAGTGAGCTTAAGGAAAAGGAGCTTACGAGAGTCAGACGGGATACAATTGGATTTGTATTCCAAAATTTCCAGCTCATGCCGAGAGAGTGTGCACTGGACAATGTATGCCTGCCACTCATATATGCCGGTGTGAGCAAAAAGGACAGAAGGCAGATGGGGATGGAGGCATTAGAGCGTGTAGGGCTTTCAGACAGGGCTGATTTCAAGCCAACACAGCTTTCAGGAGGACAGAAGCAGAGAGTGGCGATAGCGAGAGCTATGGTCAATCATCCAAAGCTTCTGCTTGCGGATGAGCCTACGGGAGCACTTGATTCAAAGTCAGGCAAGCAGGTGCTTGAGCTCTTTGAGAGCCTTAATGAGTCCGGTGTGACGGTTGTCGTGATTACACATGACAGAAAGGTAGCTGAGCAGGCAAAGCGCATCGTACATATCATAGACGGCGAGATAACAGAGGAAGGACAGGAGGCAGGTAATGAAAAAGAAAAAGAGAATTAAGATCATTATAATAGCTGTCCTTGTAGTTGCAGTTGCAGCGGGAAGCATCACAGGAGTTGTTTATTACAGGAACTCCAAGGGGCTTGCTTCCGTCATGAGTGTTTCAATGATCAGCACGACAAACGACTACACATCCATGACCAGTGAGGGAATGGTGTGTGATGATGCATGTCAGACAATCAATTTAAAGGATGGACAGAAGGTGACAGAGGTTTATGTCACAAAGGATCAGCAGGTAAAGGCCGGAGATAAACTCCTTGCATATGATGTGACGAGTCTTTCGCTCTCGGTTGAGATGAAGCAGCTTGAGATACAGAGTCTTGAGAACCAGCTTGCATCGGAAAAACAGAAGCTTGACAAGCTAAAGAACACTAAACCGGTTGAAAAGCAACCCGAGACTCCTGTTACACCTGAGCCACAGCCTGACACACAGCCGTCTGCGCCTGATGAACAGCATGATGTGATATCTGATTTGTCAGAGGCCAAAGGAAGCGGTACAGAGGACGATCCTTATGTATTTACATGTACAGAAGCCTCATATGTATCAGGAGCGCTTTTGAATACACTCTCAGAAAAGAGCGCGGTAGCGCGGTTTGTAATAGGAGATGCGAATGCACCTGATATGGAGCTTATCGTAAGAGGAGATAGGCTTGGCGGCTATGATGAAAGCGATGAGATAAAGCTTTTCCTTGCAGGCACAACTACAGCAGGAGATGCGTCTGATGATACAGCAGGAAGTGAGTCGTCAGATACCAAAACAGCCAGTGCCACAGAACAGACCGCACAGACAGAAGCTGATAACGCGGCAGAAGAAAAGACATACACTGCAGATGAGCTTAAGGATGCCATAAAGGAGCAGACCAGAAGTGTTGCCGATGTTGATTTACAAAAGAGAATTGCACAGGCTGATTTAAAGGAGCTTCAGAGCGAGCTTGAGGATGGCGTGGTATATGCAAAGAAGGATGGAATTGTGACAACAGTCTGTGATCCTGCCAATCCACCGAAGGACGGTACACCTTTCCTGCAGCTTTCGGGAGCATCAGGACTGTATATCAGCGGAACAATCGGTGAGCTGGATCTGGATACGGTAAAAATAGGACAGAGCGTATCAGCAGTCAACTACATGACAGGTGATACCTATGAAGGCACGATATCCGAGATAAGCAATGTGCCGTCAGACAGCGTAAACTATTATGGAGACAGCAATCCAAACTCCTCATTCTATGAGTACACTGCGTACATTGAGAATCCGCAGAATCTCAAAAAGGGCGATTCACTTGAGTTGACCATAGATACATCATCGGAGGGCTCTGACAGCGGACTATATATCGACAAGTCATATGTCAGAACCGAGAACGGACAGTCATATATATACAAGGATGACAACGGAAAGCTCAAAAAGCAGTCTGTCAAAACAGGCAAGTCGCTCTGGGGCTCATATGTGGAGATAAAGTCAGGTCTGACAAATGATGACTATATTGCATTCCCGTATGGAGTCAGGGAGGGCGAGAAAACCAAGGTGTCGGAAGATGGTATGTATTAGTTTAGCAGGGAGGATTAAAGATGCTTGAAAATATTAGATTGTCCTTTAGGGGAATCTGGTCACATAAGATGCGTTCGTTTCTGACCATGCTTGGAATCATCATCGGAATTGCAGCAATTATTGCGATTGTTTCCACAATTCAGGGCACAAACGAACAGATAGAAAAGAACCTCATAGGTTCGGGAAGTAATAACGTAAAGGTCACACTGCAGAAGGATGGCTATGATATGGATTTATCATATGAAACGGCGCCGGCGGGAGTGACTGAGGTATCGGCTGCCACACTTGACAGCATAAAGGAGCTCGACCATGTGAAAAATGCAGCTCTTTACCGTACAAGACAGGCTTCCAATGCAGTCTATTATCTGAACACGGCGCTTTCGGGCGGCAATATAACAGGTGTCGATGACGGATATTTCGATACTGCAAGCTATGTAGTCATGAAGGGCAGAGGCTTCTCAAAGAATGACTATGCAAATGCACGCAGGGTGGCTCTTATTGATGAGAGCGTGGAGAGCAGCCTGTTTTCAGGAGAGAGCGCGCTCGGCAAGACAGTAGAGATACAGGGATATCCGTTTACAGTAGTCGGTGTAGTCACGGAAAAGGACAGCTATGACCTGGTAATAAACTCAATGGATGATTACTATATGTATGCCCATGATGACAGCCAGGGCAATGTATTTGTGCCAAGCGGAACATGGCCGGTTATATTTGGTTATGATGAGCCGCAGAACCTTTTGCTTAAGGCAGACAGCACGGATACCATGGCTACAGTGGGAAAGGCTGCTGAGGAGATACTTAACAGCAATTTAAATGTTACAGACGGCTCTGATGTGACCTACAAGGCACAGGATTTACAGGAGCAGGCAAAGCAGATACAGCAGCTCAGCCAGTCAACCAATATGATGCTTATATGGATAGCCGGAATATCACTGCTCGTCGGTGGTATCGGCGTCATGAATATCATGCTTGTGTCAGTCACAGAGCGTACCTCAGAGATAGGACTTAAAAAAGCAATCGGAGCAGGAAAGGGAGCAATACTTGGACAGTTCCTCACAGAGGCAGTTGTTCTCACAAGTCTTGGAGGTTTGGTCGGAGTGCTGGTCGGAGTGATACTCTCTAAGGTCATCTCAATGCTAAACGGCACGCCGACAGCGATAAGTCCGGCAGCAGCTATACTTGCGGTGCTTTTTTCCATGGCAATCGGAATCATATTCGGTATGCTTCCTTCATACAAGGCAGCGAACCTGAACCCTATTGACGCACTGCGCCATGAGTAATTTTTATTAAAATTGCCGTTATTGTGAAAAAAATAACAATTCTTTGTATTTTGATGAATACAAGGGTAGAAAAAGTTTAAAAAATTTTGTAGAATGTTCCTAGTAGATAAATACTAGGAGCATTTTTTTAGAGGAATCAGGTCATGTGATATGGGAAGTGTCACATGGTATAATGATTCTTCTAAGTATGTAATTAATTAGGTAACAAAATATACATTATTTTAAGGAAAAGGAGATAATATGTACGCTGACGAAAACGTAATCAAAATCAAACATGCAGTTTTGCTTGAGGTCGCAAAGGCTGCATTTGCAGGTAACCTCGATGAGATCAGAGATGACATCCCATTTACACTTATTCCGGGACCGACACCTCAGTTCCGTTGCTGTATCTACAAGGAGAGAGAAATCATCCGTCAACGTGTCAGACTTGCAGAGGGTAAAGCACCAAGCGCAAACGATGACGGCAATATCATCCAGGTAATCAGCTCAGCATGTGAGGATTGTCCGATTTCGAGCTACACAGTTACTGAGAACTGTCAGAACTGTCTTGGCAAGGCTTGTATCAATGCATGTAAGTTCGGAGCAATTGAGGCAGGACGTCTCCGCTCACATATCGATCCACAGAAGTGTAAGGAGTGTGGACGCTGTGCACAGGCATGTCCTTACAACGCTATCGCTCATTTAAAGAGACCATGTAAGTTCTCATGCCCTGTAAATGCCATTACATACAATGAGTACGGCATTTCAGTGATTGATGAGAGCAAATGTATCAGATGTGGTAAGTGTATCCACAGCTGTCCATTCGGAGCTATCGGATCAAAGACATACATCGTAGATGTAATCGATGCAATCAAGTCAGAGAACAAGCATGTATACGCTATGGTTGCACCTGCAGCAGAGGGACAGTTTGGCGCAAATATCACTATGAACAGCTGGAAGAAAGCTATGCAGGCAGTTGGCTTCAACGGTTTTGTTGAGGTAGCGCTCGGAGGAGATATGACAGCAGCATACGAGGCTGACGAGTGGCTTGAGGCATACGAGGCAGGAGAGAAGAAGGTTACATCATGCTGTCCTGGATTTGTAAATATGGTTAGAAAGCACTATCCTGAGCTTGCTGACAAGATTTCTACAACTGTTTCACCTATGTGTGCAGTTTCAAGAATGATAAAGGCAAAGGACCCTGATGCAGTTACAGTATTCATCGGACCATGTGTTGCCAAGAAGTCAGAGGTACATGATCAGAAGATAGAGGGCAATGCAGATTATGTACTTACCTTCAGCGAGATTCGTGCTATTATGAAGGCAAAGGGAGTACAGCTTGAGGCTGATGATACCTCATATCAGGAGGCTCAGTATTCGGTAAGCGTTTCGCAAACTCAGGCGGAGTTACAGCAGCCGTAATCGAGAGCATGAAGGAAAAAGGCGAGGATGTTGATTGTAAGGTTTGCAAGGCAAACGGAGCAGCAGAGTGTAAGAAGGCACTTCTCTCATGAAGGCAGGCAAGCTTCCTGAGAACTTCATTGAGGGAATGGCATGTGAGGGCGGCTGCGTAGGCGGACCAAGCTCATACAATGACATGGTGACTACCAAGAAGTTCCGTGATGATCTCTTAAGCAGAGCAGATGACAGAAAGATTCGTGACAACATCGCCAACTACCATATGGAGACATTTGAGATGCACCGTAAGGAGCAGTAATAAAATGATTGTTACAGCATAAGCTTTTTAAATCCCCCGACTTGTTCGGGGGATTTTTGTGATTGCGAATATCTGCAAAAAGATATGTGGTTAGTCATATTGAGAACTGAATAGTAACAAAGATATTAAATAAATTAATTACTTATTAAGACTGCACCGGAGGCATTCATGATAAAGAAACAATTGTAACACAACTGAAATATATGAAGCCAACATTAAGAAATTCTCAAGGAATTTGCAGTAGCAAAAAAGATTGTTTAACGCTATAATAGATATTGCTTGAAATAATATTATCAGGTTTGAGTAATAATATAGAGAGAATAATTATAAAATGCTAAAGAGGATTGGAAAAATGGACAAAAATAAAAAGATGATTATCGGCATACTTACGGCTGCAATAGTTCTGGTGGTGGCGTTTATAGTATATATCACATGCTTTGACTCACACATTGAGTTCAGCAGCAAGTTCAAAAACGGTATTACTGTTGAGTATGGCAAAAAGTTTGAGGCACCAAAAATCAAGGCGTATGTCAGAGGCAGGCTTATAAATCGGAAGGGAAAAGAGATAAAATGTACTATAGACAGTAATGTCGATGCGACAAAGACAGGTTCATACGAGATAAAGGTAACTGCTCAATACGGTAAAAAACTGCGACACAGACAATCAAGGTTGAAGTGAGGGATAAGAAGGCTCCGGAGATTACATTAAATGGCGATGCAGAGATGACTGTAGAGGCAGGCAGCGAGTTCAGTGACCCGGGATATACGGCAACAGACAACTATGATGGGGATCTGACAGACAAGGTATCTGTCACAGGAGCTGTCGATACTTCAAAGCCGGGAGACTATGAGATAAAGTACAGTGTCGCTGACTCGTCAAAGAATGAGAGCGAGGTCAAAAGGACTGTGCATGTCACAGATAGCACTGCACCGCAGATAAAGCTTTCGGGTGATGATTTTATGTCAGTTAAAAAGGGTGATAAGTACAGTGATCCGGGATACACGGCAACAGACAATTGTGACGGAGACATCACAGACAGTGTCAAGGTATCAGGAGATAAGGTAGATAAGGATAAGGCAGGAAAGTATACTGTGACATATGAGGTCTCAGATTCATCAGGCAATAAGGCTACAGCTACAAGAGTGGTCAGTGTGTATGATCCGGCTGCCACGGCAGACACAGTAAATCCGGGCAACAAGATTATTTATCTGACCTTTGACGATGGTCCCGGAAAGTATACACAGGGGCTATTAGATGTGCTTGATAAATACAATGTAAAGGCCACCTTCTTTGTTACAAATACACATCCTGACTATCAGAACATGATAGCAGAGGAGGCAAAGAGAGGACATACAGTGGCTATCCACTCTGCCAGCCACAAATACAACCAGATATATACAAGTGAGCAGGCATTTTTTGATGACCTTGAGCAGATGAACAGTATCATAAAGGCACAGACAGGAAATGATGCGTCAATCATCAGATTCCCGGGAGGCTCATCAAATACTGTGAGCAAGGATTACTGTCCGGGCATTATGACACAGCTCGTAAATGATGTGACAGCAAGAGGCCTTTTATATTGTGACTGGAATGTATCGAGCGGAGATGCAAACCCCAAGCCAATCAGCACGGAACAGGTAGTGCAGAATGTCATTTCAGGAGTGCAGAGCCACAACGTATCAGTTGTATTGCAGCACGACATAAAGGATTTCAGTGTCAATGCGGTCGAGCAGATCATCCAGTGGGGACAGGCGAATGGTTATACATTTTTACCACTCACCACAAGCTCACCGATGTCTCATCATCGTGTAAACAACTAAAATCATTCAAATAAAAAAGCGCAAAAAAGAAGAGTTCGAAATGAACTCTTCTTTTTAATCATGATTCTTATATCTTATTCCCCAATTAACATTTTTGTAACTATAATTTTACCTAAATATATAATAAAGAAAAAGGTACATAGAAACTAGATTGCCTGAGTGGTCAAAATTATTTAACTACCTCAACGTTAACTGCCTGTGGACCTTTAGCGCCATCAGTGATATCGAACTCTACTGCTGCACCTTCCTCGAGAGTTTTGAAGCCCTCCATGTTAAGTCCTGAGAAATGTACGAATACATCCTTTCCGTCCTCGGCTGTGATGAATCCGTAACCTTTTTGGTTATTGAACCATTTTACTGTACCTTTGCTCATCGAAAGTACCTCCAAATAATAATAATGCTGCTTACGCAACTAACGTTAGAATAGCATAACAGGTTTAATATGTAAAGCAATAAAGTCAAAGTTCTTTAAAGTTTATGTCATTATTTGCTAAAAATTTCATTACAAGCTTATCCCATTCACTGTCTAAGGTCTTATCCGCTGAAAAAATATTGTAGGATATTCCGGTTGTCAGAGTCAGAAGCTGGCTCTGATACCTGATATTTATGAAAAAACCACTGATATCGGACACGGTGAAAGCAGAGTGCAGACTGCTTAGGGTGTGCTCCATATTTTCAGGTGAAAGCAGAAAGACAAACTTGAATGACGATGGAGTCTGTCGGCCCTTTATCAGGTCAAAGCAGTTTGTGCGAAGCATCCTAAAGGGGAGTATGCTATAGCCCGCTATACCATTTTCCTCAAGCTCTGTGGAGCTGTAAAAGCCCTTTTGCAGGTGACCATCTATGACGTATGAGGCTGCCTTTGTGATGACGGCCTCCTGGAGCAGGAAGTTGTCAAAGATTTCCGTGCGAAGCAGCTTGTTCATAAAGTCCTTTGTGTCTGTCAGTTCAATTGATATCATAATTTCTCCTCATTTTCCACATTGTATGTGACAGCGAATGATTGTTCTAAGTGGTTTTGAATAGTTATCGATTATTATATCATACATCAGATTCGCGGATTATGCCATAAAAATAGATATAAAAATAGCCTTAAAAATAAAGCCTGTTCAACTGGAATAATTGTAAAGTCCGTGGTAGAATAAATGCGTTATGCAATGAAAACAGGAGGCAATCCATGAAACAGGAAAAATTATTTGATTTACTAAAAGCGGCTGTTTCACCATGCGAGTGTGTGAAGGCTGCAAAGCAGGAGCTTTTGGAAAACGGATTTGAGGAGATAGATTATACAGGTGACTGGAAGCTTGTGCGCGGTGGCAGGTATGTCTTAAATCACCATGATACGACCATGTTTGCGTTTACGGTAGGAAGCGGCTACAACAAAAAGGATATGGTGCGAATAGCGGCAGCTCACACAGACTATCCATATCTTCGCATAAAGCCAAATCCGGATTTTATGACAAACTCATATGCACAGGTTAATGTAGAGGTGTATGGAGGACCGATTTTAAACACATGGTTTGACAGACCTCTCGGAGTGGCAGGGCGCGTGGCTATAAAGAGTGAGGATGTGTTCAATCCGCGTATGGTGCTCTACAGGTCTAAAAAGCCTGTCATGATTATTCCAAATCTTGCCATTCATATGAACAGGGATGTGAATAAGGGGGTTGGGATAAATAATCAGGTGGATCTGATGCCGGTGCTTGATTCAATACCTGAGGATGAAAGGACCACGGATTATTTCCTTAGCTTTCTGGCTAGAGAGCTGTCTGTGGAAAAGAGCGATATCATAGACTTTGAGCTCAATACATTTTGTATGGAGGAGCCTTGTTTTGTCGGTGTGAATGACACCATGATTTCATCACCGAGAATCGACAACCAGTCATCCTGCAGGGCACTTCTTGATGCGATAGAGGATGGAAACAGAGCTGATGGAATAAACATCATAGCGCTTTTCGATCATGAGGAGATTGGAAGTAACAGTAAGCAGGGCGCTGCCTCTATAATGCTTCACGATATGCTCAGGCGTATTTTAAGAAATATGGACCTTTCAGAAAATGAAATAGATGAGAGCATATATGATGCCATGCTTTTGTCTGTTGATGTGGCTCATGCGCTTCATCCTAATAAAAAGGAAAAGATGGATATCACAAATAAGCCTGTCATGGGTAAAGGCTTTTGTATCAAGCAGGCGTGTTCGCAGTCGTATGCTACGGATGCACAGGCTATCGCCATTCTCTGTCAGCTGTGTGATGAAAAGGGCATACCTTACCAGCGTTTTGTGAATCGTTCGGACAGCCGTGGCGGCAGCACACTGGGCTCGATTGCAGGTACGCTTCTGCCGGTAAAGACTGTGGATATAGGTATACCTATTCTTGCAATGCACTCAGCCTGTGAGCTTATGGGAGTACGCGACATGAAAGCCTTAAGCGACTGTGTGACGGCCTTTTTCGGGTACCATTAAAGGGCAGATAACCATTATGGGAAAATAAATACAGAAACCTCTTGCATAAGTTTAGCTTTCGTGTTAATATGACGTAGTAATGAAAACTACTTGTTACGGAATGGAATAGCTTTTAAAAAAGTAATTTAAACTTTTATTATCATATAGTGCAGGAGGAATAGATATGTATAAGATTATAATAGATAGCTGTGGTGAGCTCACAGATAGCCTTAAGAAGGATGAACATTTTTGCAATGTGGCACTCGAGCTTGATGTTGATGGATACAGAATCCGCGATGATGAGAGCTTTGACCAGCATGATTTCTTAAGAAGAGTAAGGGAGAGTGTAAAGGGACCAAAGTCGTCATGCCCGTCTCCTGAGGAATATATGCAGGCCTTTGAGGGGGAGGCTGATCATATCTATGTTGTCACACTTTCGGGCAAGCTCAGCGGCTCATACAACAGCGCTGTTTTAGCAGTCAATCTGTACAACGAGGAGCATGAGGACTGTGGCAAGCAAATCTATGTATTCAATTCCCGCTCAGCATCTATAGGCGAGACACTATCGGCATGAAGGTACAGGAGTTTGAAGAGAGTGGACTTTCATTTGATGAGGTTGTAAAGCAGACAGAGGAGTATATAGCTTCAATGAATACCTTCTTTGTGCTTGAGACTCTTGATACATTAAGAAAGGCAGGACGATTAAGCAACCTGAAGGCTTTTGTGGCCAGCACTTTAAACATAAAGCCTGTCATGGGCTCAACCGATGAGGCTCAATACAGCAGCTTGGCCAGGCCAGAGGCATGAAGAGGCACTTGCCAAGATGGTAGAGGATGTTGTGGCTGCCACAAAGGACTGTGAGCACAGGATTCTTGCAATTTCACATTGCAACTGCCCGGAGCGTGCACAGTATGTGAAGGCATGCCTTGAGAAACTTGCCAGATTTAAGAAGATTGTCATTGTGGATACTGCCGGCATCTCAAGCATGTATGCAAATGACGGGGGCATTATTATAGCAGTATAAGGATATGGTCTTTATTTTATCGGCCGGATATATTATAATGATGGCATGGGAAATTTAGATTACACACAGGTTTTAAACAAAATAGAAAACACACGCCGTTTCGGCAATGAGCCGGGAGTGGTGGTGACAGCACAGGTCATAAAGGTGCTGAGAGAAAAAGGAAAGCAAAAGCGCATAATACCGTATATCCATGTGGCAGGCACCAATGGAAAGGGCTCGGTGTGCGCTTTTTTTTTCCAGTATATTAAAAAAAGAGCATATGAGGGTAGGCACGTTTGTATCACCGCATCTGGTAGATTTTGAGGAGCGCATCACGGTTGATGGGCGTATGATACCTAAGGAGGATGTCACACGGCTTGGAAACTATCTGCTTGATATAGATTTTGGCATAGGACTTACGATGTTTGACTACTGCCTTGCCATGGCTCTTTTGTACTTTGAGGAGCAGCAGTGCGATTATATGGTCATTGAGACAGGGCTCGGAGGCAGGCTTGACTCAACGAATGCAATCGGCACACCGCAATGTGCCGTTATTACAAAGATAGGCTATGACCATATGGCTATCCTTGGCAGTGATATAGCTGATATAGCGGCTGAGAAGGCCGGTATCATAAAGGAAAACGGCACAGTGGTGGTGGAACAGCAGGATAAACGTGCCATGCAGGTAATCGAGCAGGAAGCGCAAAAAAAGCATGCACGGATAATTACTGTGGAGCAAAGCGATATAGCACGCTGCAGCGGCTATGCACTGAGGCTTTGTGGCACATTTCAGTGGGAGAATGCTGCAGCGGCAGAGCTTGCGGCGCGGTATGTGCTGGGAAAGCACTATGGCGGGCCGGAATACGAAATGCAATATGATAAGACAGGACCAAAGAGCGAGAAAACAGACCTGAATGACAGGATAAAGAGTGCACTTGAAGAGACTGTGTGGCCGGGACGCATGGAGATAGTATCAAAGGAACCGTTTCTGCTGGTGGACGGAGCACACAACAGCAATGGAGTTGATGCGCTCAAGGAAAGCCTCATGCAGATGTATCCGGGTGAGAAATTTTGCTTTTTCATGGGAGTCATGGCTGATAAGGACTATGATGTCATGATACGTGAGATTTTACCTCTTGCCGAGGAGTTTTATACAGTGACACCGGATTCAGACAGGGCACTGCAGGCATCGCACCTTGCTGATTTTATCAGAAAAGAGGGAGTTGAGGCAACAGAGCTTTCAGGAGTTGATGAGATAAGAAAGCACCTGAAAAGAGATACGAAAAATGTTGCATTTGGCTCATTGTATTTTATTGGGGAGCTTAAACAGCACCGGATATAAACACCGGATATAAGAGGATGATTCATGGCTGATATTTTAAGAATTTTTAAAAGAGATATGTGCGGCATATTCCGAAATGTGCTTGTACTCATTATAGTTATTGGACTGTGCGTGCTGCCTGCGCTGTATGCATGGTTTAATATCTATGCCAACTGGGACCCGTATGGCAACACCGGAAATATAGCAATTGCAGTAGTCAATCTTGACAAAGGCTGGACGAAGAATGACAGCGAAACTGTCAATATGGGCGATGGTGTGGTAGAGTCATTAAAGCAAAAGGATACTATAGGCTGGAAATTTGTTAAATCAGAGGAAAAGGCTGTTGAGGGTGTTAAGTCCGGCAGATATTATTCTGCGCTTGTCATAGATGAGCAGTTTACCTACAGCATGTATCATGGTGTAGCTGACAATATTGAAAATCCAAGGATTACCTACTATCTCAACGACAAGAAAAATGCTGTTGCGACAAAGATAACGGACAGTGCAGCAAGTGCTGTTAAATCAAGTATTAATAAGCAGTTTATAAAGGTGCTTGCAGAGCAGGTATTTAAGGAGACCAACGTAATATCCGATGACATGAAGGAAAAGGATGCTGTGGGCAGATGACCGGTAAGCTTGAAGCGGTATCTGAGAGTCTTGCGCAGTACGATGCATGATAGATACGTTTATTGACGGAAATAAGGCATTATCACAGGTGTCCAAAGAAACGGGCGAAGCACTCAAAGATGGACAGGATAAGCTTGCAAAGGGCACAGACAGGCTTGAAGAGAGTAAAAATGATCTGCAGTCCACCAGACAATCTTTCGACAGCTTTAGTGCAGATATCACATCGGCATTAGCAAAGGTGGAGAGCTCGATTGATGATATATCAAAGCAGATTTCAGATGCAAATCTGTCACAGGATGTAAATACGATTCAAAGTGATGTGCAAAATATTAAACAGTCAGCGGATGCTTTGAAAGGTAATATTGACAATCTTGAGGACAAAATCAACAAAATAAAGCCGGATATGGACGATACCCATGTCGGCACACTTATTTCCAATATAGAGCTTGTTAAGGAGCAGACAAGGAGCATGATAGAAAGTACACTGTCTGTGGATTTATCGGGAAAGACACAGAATTCTGAGGAAACACTTAAGAGTGTTATGTCAGCTCTTTCAACGACTGCGTCATCGCTAAATGATACATATACCTCACAGATAGTGCCGCAGGTGGACGGCATGATAGGCAGTATGTCGTCGGTGCTTGATTCGATGCAGACCACACTTGCAATCTAAGCCAGACATCAGGCTCTATGGCGCAGGTATTTGACGGAGTGGACAGTACGCTTGACACACTCAATATGAGCATTACACAGCTTAAGAGTATTATAGAATCAGCATCTGACAAGATAAATACGACACTCAACAGGCTTGAAGCAGCCTCTGAGGATGAAAAAGCTGATATCATAGTGAATCTGCTTTCGGGGAATCCTGAAAAGCTTGGCAGCTTCTTTTCAGAGCCGGTGCAGGTATCAGATAATTATATCTACGAGATAGCCAATTATGCTCCGGAGTAGCACCTTTTTACACGACACTTGCCATATGGGTGGGCATGACTATACTTGTTTCGCTGGTAAAGGTTCACGCGGATGCCAAGGGGCTTGGGAAACTAAAGCCTTCACAGCTTTATTTTGGCAGATATCTGACATTCTTTTTACTGTCACAGGTACAGACTTTTATCATTGTGCTGGGTGATTTATACCTGCTTAAAATACAGTGTGTGCATCCGGTTTCATTTATTGTGACAGGCGCAGTGACAAGCTTACATTTTCACTGCTCATATATTCTCTGACCATATCCTTTGGTGATATAGGAAAGGCACTGGCGGTGGTTGTCATGGTACTTCAGATTGCAGGAAGCGGCGGCACATATCCGATAGAGGCGCTGCCGGCATTTTTCAGGGCAGTGTATATTTTCTTCCCATTCCCATATGCGATAAATGCGATGAGGGAGTGTATAGGAGGTATGTACGAAAACACACTCGGCAAATGTTATATCACGCTTTTACTTTTTGGCGCAGCTCTTTGGTGATAGGACTTGTGATACGAAAGCCGTTTATCAGACTCAATCATTTTATAGAGAAGCGTATGGAAGATTCTGAGATGCTATAGTTAAATGTACAATTAATAAATTGATAATTGGCATATTAATATGGTACTTCTGATGTGCCGTAAGCTATAAAGCGGGAAGGAAAGTATGCAGGATACAGGTAGAAACAGTAATAAAGATTCCAATATGGATAATGATATGAATAATAATGCAAATAATAATGTGAATGAGCAGCCGCCATCCGATGATAAGAGATTGCGCGAGATGTACGATAAGCTGGTCGGATATGAAAAGACCATCCATGAGCAGAATCAAAAACGGATAAAAATAGGATTAAGGTGCATATACATCATTCCGCTCTTTTTTCTTGTGCTGCTGATGATTGTGCCGGACAGCTCCAAAATCATTTTTCTTGTGCTGTGGATAGTGAGTCTGTTTGCTATTGCAGTGTATTTAATCGGAGTCGAGTATGTGGACTATAAGCTGCAGGAGAAGATGAATGAGATAAGCGGCTGTGATGCGCAGAATATGAGCGTGAGTCCTGTCGTGCAGATTGAGGACAGGGTACAGGAAATAGCCGAAAGAGTGGAGCAGAGATTTGATACGATGCAGCAAAGTACAGGGGAGGATGCCGAGCAATGAAAAAAATATTTCAAATATATCTGGCTGACCTGAAACGCATATCTACAAATGTGGTTGCCATAGTCATTATTATGGGACTTGGCATCATCCCGGCTTTGTACGCATGGTTTAATATTATGTCCAACTGGGATCCTTACGGAGAGGAAGCTACATCACAGATGCACATAGCAGTATATTCTGAGGATGAGGGATGAGCATCGGTGATTTAAAGCTATGTATGGGAGACAGTGTCATAAAGGGGCTGAAGGAAAACGATGCAATTGGCTGGATTTTCACAGACAGCAGTAAAGAGGCATTGGAGTATGTTTATAGTGGAAAGTGCTATGCAGCCTTTATTGTGCCGAAGGATTTTTCAGCTGATATGCTTAGCTTCCTAAGCGGCGAGCCGGTTAATCCGCAGATAGAATACTATGAAAACAGCAAGAAAAATGCCATAGCAACAAAGATAACCTCAAAGGTCAAGACACGGTGCAGCAGTCTGTAAACTCTTCAATGGTGAGCACGATTACGGAGATAGCGTCAAAGTCGGGAGAGCTCATAGTGGGAGACGGCAAATCAGGCGATAACCTGGCCGGAACAGTTGTTGATAAGCTAAAGGATATGGATACGACTCTTTCTACATATGCAGGCATGCTCGATACATTTGCCATGCTCACGGATTCAGCAGACAGCCTGATAGGCTCGACACAGTCACTGCTTCCGAGTGTGCAGGGCTGATTGACGGGGGACAATCATCGGTAAGCGGCATGCAGTCATCGGTGCTTTCGGGGGCGCAGACAGCACAAACCATCACACAGATGGTCGACATAAGCTTATCAAACATAAACAGTCAGCTCGATGTGCTGGAAAACTCCATACAGCTCTTAAATGCGTCGGGATTAGCTGATGCCGATACTGCGGATATATCTGTTTCCGTGGCTAGCTTTGATACGGTAGAGCAGCTTGCTGAGAATACTCTTGTCGCCATTCAAGGCTTAAAGGGAGTTGATAGCTCGCAGATAGAGGCTGTCAGAAATAATATCCAAAGCATTAAAACACAGATAAAAGACCTTAAGTCTGATACTGAATTGACGGCAGATAAGCTAAAGATTCTTAAGGAGTCGATAAAAGCGGATGTGTCAAGTGCCAAGTCTGCAATAGATACACTTAAAAATACATTTGATCACAGCGTGTCACCGAATCTCACAGGAGCGGTATATGATATAGAATATGCACTTATTGAGACACAGTCCATGCTTGGTTCTCTGGACAACAGCTTCCCGGATATACAAAAAGCACTCGATGACTATTCGGCAGTTCTTAAATCAGGAAATGCAGATATTGTAAATACCAGACAGTATGTACAGCAGATCAGAGATGGTTTGCAGAATGTTATATCAGGATTTGATAATTTGTCAAACGATGAGCAGTTTAATGAGATTGTAAAGCTGCTTCAGACAGATCCGACACTCATTGCGCAGTTTGTGACATCACCGCTGTCTATGGATGAGCAGAAGATATATGAGATATCCACATATGGCTCAGCCATGGCACCGTTTTACACAGTGCTGGCTCTGTGGGTGGGAGGTCTTATAACTGTTGCACTTGTGAAAACAAAGGTAAAGGACACTGACGATATAAAATCACTTGGCAAAGTAAACAGCGTACATAAGTTTTTTGGCAGATATATCACATTTTTTGTGATAGGCCAGATTCAGACACTTGTGACAGTGCTCGGTGATTTGTTCTTTGTCGGAATACAGTGCAGGCATCCGTTCCTTTTCTGGTGCGCAAGCGCGCTGACAAGCCTTGTATTCACGCTTCTTATGTACTCACTCACAGCAGCCTTGGGCAATGTGGGACAGGCTGTAGCAGTAGTCATTATGGTCATTCAGGTGGCAGGCGCAGGCGGCACATTCCCGGTTGAGGTGCTGCCGCAGGTGTACAGAGCACTGTATAAGTTCATGCCGTTTAACTATGCCATGAATGCCCTAAGAGAGTGCGTGGGAGGCATGTACCGCTTTGATTATTGCAAGGATCTTGCGATTCTTCTTATATTTATAGCAATATCGCTTGTGATCGGACTGCTGCTTGGTCGTCCGTTTGGAAGGTTTAATACAGCTATTGAAAAAGTAAGAAAAAGTCAGGCCTTATCTTATAATAGTAAAAAAAGCTATATAGAACTTAAGTTATAGTTATTATAAAAAATAGTACTAGACATTTTTTTTCTATTGTACTAGAATGAGCATAAATGATAGTAGACCCGATATATGATAACGCTAGGTTATATCGGATCCGTAAAGAAACGGAGGATATAAAGATGGAAAAGAAGGATATCGATTGGTCAAACCTTAGTTTTGGCTACCAGGAAACAGATTACAGCTATGTTTCTAATTATAAAGATGGAAAGTGGGACGATGGACAGCTCACAAAGGATCATACAGTGACACTTAATGAGTGTGCGGGAGTATTCCAGTATGCACAGACATGCTTCGAGGGACTTAAGGCATACACAACAGAGGATGGCAGAATTGTCTGCTTCAGACCTGACTTAAACGCACAGCGTCTTAAGGATTCATGTGAGAGACTTGAGATGCCTGTATTCCCGGAGGATAGATTTGTAAAGGCAGTTGAGGAAGTAGTAAAGGCAAATGCTGCATGGGTTCCACCATACGGCTCAGGTGCTACACTCTATATCAGACCATACATTATGGGAACAAATGCAGTAATCGGTGTTAAGCCGGCTGATGAGTATCAGTTCAGAATCCTTGTAACACCTGTAGGACCATACTTCAAGGGTGGCGCAAAGCCAATCACAATCCGTGTATCAGACTTTGATAGAGCAGCACCTCACGGAACAGGACATATCAAGCAGGACTCAACTATGCAATGAGTCTTCATGCCATTGTAGATGCACATGCACAGGGCTTTGCAGAGAATATGTACCTCGATCCTGCAACACGTACAAAGGTAGAGGAGACAGGTGGTGCAAACTTCATCTTTATCACAAAGGATGGCACATTTGTTACACCTAAATCAGACAGCATCTTGCCATCAATCACACGCCGTTCACTGATGGTAGTTGCAGAGAAGTACTTAGGACTCAAGGTTGAGCACAGAGAGGTGCTCTTTGATGAGGTAAAGGATTTTGCTGAGTGTGGACTTTGCGGAACAGCAGCAGTAATCTCACCGGTAGGAAAGATTGTAGACCACGGCAAGGAAATCTGCTTCCCAAGCGGTATGGATGAGATGGGACCTGTCACAAAGAAGCTTCGTGACACACTTACAGGCATTCAGATGGGCCATATTGATGGACCGGATGGATGGGTTCACGAGATTAAGTGTGATTAATAATAAGAATATACATTTATAATAAAGCACCGGGTATTATGTTACGTCGTAATATCTGGTGCTTTTGTATTATTTTATGTGGCATAACAAGACGATTTGTGCTAATATACTCTTATATGTATGCAAATGTTTATAAAAGCTTGGAATAGATATATAAAAGCAAACAAAAGAGATAACCGGGGATAATTAAATGGACGAGTATGAAAAGATAAGACAGAGAAAGCGCGAAGAATATAGAAAGAGACACCGCGCCCAGGTTAGAAGAAAGCAGCTTATTGGCAATGGCATTGTTATAGGCATGATAATACTTATAATTGCAACGATAATCATTGTGGGAGCTTTAAGGGGCAAAAAGGCAAAGCAGGAAGAAGTAAAGGCAGAGGTGACCAGTACTCTTTACAATCCTATACAGCCAAAGCTTGATGTACAGTTGCTGACACCCAATCCGTATTCCAGACCACAGAAGGCACTTGAGAAGGTAAACGGCATAGTTGTCCATTATACAGCAAATCCGGGTACGTCAGCCAGACAAAACAGAGACTATTTCAATGGCCTGGCAGAGACCAAAAAGACCAAAGCAAGCTCACACTTTGTTGTAGGATTAGAGGGTGAGATAGTGCAGTGCATACCTTGCAATGAGATATCGTATGCATCTAATAACAGAAACAGTGACACAATATCGATAGAGTGCTGTATAGAGGATGAGACAGGAAAGTTCAACGACAGCACATACCAGTCGCTCATAGAGCTCACCACATGGCTTATGGGGCGGTATGATCTGAGTGCTGATGATGTAATAAGGCACTACGATGTGACAGGCAAGAAGTGTCCGCTATACTTCGTGGAGCATGAGGATGCGTGGGAGCAGTTTCACAAGGATCTGGATACATACATCGAAGAAAATGGTGTGCCAAAGGAAGAGGCAAGCCAAAACTGACAATATACAATAAATTAAAGGATGATTTAAAAAATGAAGGAAATTATCGGAAATCTGTTAAAAAAAGAGAATGTACGTCAGAATCTGAGCAGCCTCAGACAGGAGATTAAAGATGAAAATGCATTAGCAGAGGCTCTAAAGCTGCTTGCAGGAGAAGATGAGCTGCTTGTGTCGTTTATGGGAGCAGACGATGCAAAAACCAGAAAGAACGCAGCTCTTCTGATAGGAGATCTTCATATGTCACAGCTTTCTGATGAGGTTTTTAAAGCATACGAGGCTGAACAGATGCGCTTTGTAAAGGGCTCATATCTGGCAGCGCTGTCACAGCTGGACTGCAAAGAGCTTTTGCCACAGCTTATGGAGCGTGCAAAAGAGCTTGAGCATATGACGGTCACAGCTGAAAATAGGAAGCATATTGAGGAAGAATTAAACGAGATAAATAAAATCTTGATTAAATATAATGGGATAAAGCACCATACACCTGTGCTCGAGGGAGTAAAGGCTGAGCTACTTCTGATGACAAACCGCCTTCACAGAGAGGTGGTACGACGTCAGATACCGGTTAAGGATACAAAGCTGCATCCGCTTGGAGTGCTTGTAAAGACTGACAATATACCTCTTATCATGCAGGTGCGCACATTCAGAAAAATGTACTTTACCATACATGCAGCATCGCTTCTGCCAAAGGATGCACAGGAAGCAGCCGGACTTCTTGCAGAGTCAGATATGTATGATATATTAAGACGCATGCACCGTGAGGGTGGTCCGTTTTACTATCGTATTGAGAGCACGGCAGATGCGGTCTACCAGAGCAGGCTTGCGAAAGCTATCGATATGCATTTTGCGGGCAGGATGATCAATTCACCAAATGATTACGACGTGGTGATTAAGCTCATACCGACAAAAAATGACAATTATTTTGTCTGCATGAGATTATGTTCTATACAGGATAATAGATTTGCGTACAGAAAGAATGTGCTTCCTACGTCGATGCATCCGTCACAAGCGGCACTTATTGTTTCACTTGCAAAGCCGTATCTTAAGGAAACGGCACAAATCATGGATCCGTTCTGCGGAGTTGGTACACTGCTTATAGAGCGCGCACATTTAGTTCCGGCACGCGAGATATATGCTACAGATACCTATGGAGATGCAATCACTATGGCAGAGAGAATGCTGCGTTTGCCAAAACAAGAATTAATTTTATACACAGGGATTTCTTTGATTTCAGACATGAATACAAATTTGATGAGCTGATTACGGATATGCCGGTTCGTAACCGACAGACCAAGGCGGAGATGGAGCTTTTTTACGAGAGGTTTTTCGACAAGGCCGCAGAGCATCTGGTATCCGGCGGAATCATAGTCATGTATTCAAATGAGATTGGGTTTGTGAAGAAACAAATCAGGCTGCGTGTCGAATACCGTCTGCTTCAGGAGACATGTATTCTCGATAAGAATGACTTTTATTTGTTTGTTATCAGATATGAGGATTGATTTGTGTGAGTTTTTAGGAGGAAAATATGTCAGATTCCAAGCTTTTTCAAAAAATACAGGATTATTTCTGCATGGTCAACGGAATATATTTGTCGTGTCTGACAAAAAAGGATGGAGTCATGACAGAGGTGTGTCAATGTAACGATAAATGGAAGAGTATGCTTACCTTTATTGGTGAGGAAAAATACGAAAACCTTCTTTTGAGACTGTCGGACTGCAGGGTTGAGAATCTCATAGATGAACCTCTGGATAGGGACTATATCAGGCTGTATGGTCTGATTGTAAGAGTGGACAATACCCACGATATATATTGGATTATAGCTGCGGTAATTGATGAGCAGATGTCTAATGATGAGAGAAACCTGCTTCCTGATGGCATAATTATTACCAGTGAAGCGCGTCTTAACAGAACAATTGAGTTCCTGGAAACTATGACCAGACAGCTTTTGATCACAAAGAGAGATGAGGATGCTGCGAATGAGGCACTTTCGCTTATCAGGAAGTCAGATGAGGAAATCAAGAAACAGTTTCATATGCTTGAGGCTATCAATTCTGTTATAAAACTGCTTGAGATGGATGGAAGCTTTACTGATATGGCTCAAAAAGCACTGGAGAGTGCAGTTACTACCATAAAGCTTACCGGTGCTTTTATCATCCGCAAAAACGTGGACGGCATGCATTTGGATGTGATTGTAAGCTATGGCAGAAAGCCGTTTGATACAATATCAATTACCGAGGTGCCTTTTTTCACCGGAAAGCCTTACATTATATCATCAGACTCTGTGATGCCGGAGAAATTCCGCCTTTTCATGGAGAAGCAGGCTATGAGGGCAGCCATATTCCAGCCTGTAAATATAGATAACAGGACTCAGATGTATGTGTGCTTTTTTGATGAGAAGGATGACAGAAGCTGGGAAAAATATGATGTGAAGTTTTTAAATGATACGAAGCGCGTCATTCAAAGTATTCTCACAAAAAGATAACAACCAACTCGCTTGCAGGCTCCTATGCTTCGCTCGAAGCGATACTGGAAAACTCCGGCTGCGGTATATACGTGGCTGATATGTCTAAGTCAGAGATACTTTACATGAATAATTACTGTAAGCAGCTGCTTTCAAATATAATCGAACAGAACAAGCTGGAAAAATATATTTTTCCCATACTGCAGAGAGCCGGAGCTTTACAGAGGTCTACGTGACGGAGGAGGACAAGTGGTTTGATATTCATCGCACAGGCATAGCGTGGTGGATGGCCGCAAGGTGCAGCTCGTTACACTGTATGATATCACACAGAAGAAGCGTTATCAGCAGCGCATTGAGAACCAGGCCAATAATGATTTCCTGACAGGGCTATATAACAGGATGAGATGTGAGCAGGATCTGGCTAAGTTTATAGATGATTCAGTGAAAAACGACACCAGAGGTGCGATGATTTATATAGATCTGGATGATTTCAAGCATATAAATGACGGGCTTGGCCATCAGTACGGAGATGTGCTTTTAAAAGCTATATCGAACAGCCTGACACAGGTGAAGGGAATTGAGAACCACTGCTACAGGATGGGTGGCGATGAGTTTATCGTCATAGTGACAGGCAGCTCTGTTGACAGGCTGGAGAGTATCATTAATGATATACAGCAGATATTTGTCAGACCGTGGTTCTTGAAGGGAGAGGATTATTACTGTACAATAAGTGCCGGAGTGGCATTTTTCCCGACAGATGCAAGCACTGTGGAGGATGTCATAAGAAGAGCTGATATAGCTCTTTTCAATGCTAAGAAAGAAGGAAAAAACCGTATAGAGTTCTACAACGAGGGTATTGATGGCACAAGCACAAAGCGTCTTGATCTTGAAAAGCACATGAGAAAAGCCACAATGAATGAGTGCGATGAGTTCACCGTGTACTTTCAGCCGATTATAAACGTGAAGGGGGAGGATGTCTGTGCAGGTGCAGAGGCTCTTGTCAGATGGAATTCAGCAACCATGGGCTTTATAAATCCGGTTGACTTTATACCGCTTGCTGAGTATCTTGGGCTTATAAACCCGATCGGGGAGCATGTATTAAGAGAGGCGGCGAAGCACTGCAGGTACTGGAATGACATGGGACATCCTGACTACAAGGTCAACGTAAATCTGTCTGTGGTGCAGCTGCTGCAGAATGACATAGTTAAGAAAATCAAAGGCATAATTGACGAGGTGGGCATAGAACCGGGAAATCTGTGTCTTGAGGTGACAGAGAGTCTGGCAATCAATGACATGGTGCGCATGAAGCGGATACTCAGTGAGATAAAGGCGCTTGGTGTTAAGGTTGCACTGGATGATTTTGGTACAGGATATTCATCACTCAACCATATCAGGGAGATGCCTCTTGATATCATTAAAATAGATAAATGCTTCATTGAGCATCTTGGGGAGGATGATTTTTCTGATGCATTTGTCAAGATGGTTACAGAGCTTGCCAACACAATAGGAGTACATGTCTGCGTGGAGGGAGTTGAGACTGACAGGCAATATGCTATTATTAAGAAGATGGGAATATATTACATACAAGGGTATTTCTTCGATAAGCCAATGTGCATAGAAAGCTTTGAGGAGAAATATATCTGACGAAGAAGGTGTAACATGCAAGAAGAAGATATAGAAAAAGCCCATGCTATTCATTTTGGAAGAAAAATAAACAGTGCACGAACTGTATCACGGCCAAGACCATAAAAGATAAAAGGCAGCGTGTCAAGATAGAGTTTTCGGGCACTGATTCGTACCAGGTCATATCAAGGTATTACAATATAGAAGGCAAGAACTACGTGATGGAGCTTGAATACATGAACAAGAAACACTGGATTGATGATATTCCTGTTATCCTACAGTGTCTGGTCAATATACAGGACCGGATAAAGGCGGGGCTGGACTAGCTTAAATGCATAATAAATGAAAAAATATATGTAAAAATAGAAATTAAGTGTTGACATATTTGGTTTGATTTGATATTATATCAAAGTCGCGTGAGACAAGCGACAGAAAATCAAATATATGCGGAAGTGTCGGAACTGGCAGACGAGCAAGACTAAGGATCTTGTGATTATTGCAATCGTGTGGGTTCAAGTCCCATCTTCCGCATTGAACAATAAGACAGGGACCAAGCGAAGCGTTTGGTCCCTGTCTTATTGTTCAAAGCCGAAGCGAGCCTTGAACCCATGGTTCAAGGTCTCGCCTCCGGCTCGGTCGGCTCGTGGCATGAGGTCCCCCGGACCTCACTCGCCCCATCTTCCGCATGGCTTCGGTTGTTGCGTGGCAGGCGCCCATGGGTCCAAGGTCTCCGCTTTGCTTCGGTCGGCGCAGAGCAGACACCCCCGGATGTTTTACGGTCTCCGCTCCGTTTCGGTCGTTGCAGAACAGACGTCCCCCGGACGTCTTGCAACCCATCTTCTGCATGGCTACGGTCGTGGTAGAGCAGGCGCCCATGGTTTAAGGTCTCGCCTCTGCACTCCATCTTCGCGTTAAAATGGGGGAAGCTAAATTATACGAATTTCGTTCAAAAATGCATATAGATCAGAAGGAGAGGACAAGCTTATGAGTCAGAAAAAATACAGTTTATTATACCCGGATACAAATGCACAATACCGGACCTTGAGTGATGTGACTATGCATGATCTGGGGATGGATCAAATCTGCAAAAAGCTGTCAGCAAAGGAGCGGGAGCAGAACTACATCCAAAACGTGATGGCGCGTTTGTATGCAGATCCGGCGGTGACACAGTACCGCTGCGATATTTTCGAGGATGTCCTTCAACAGAAAAAAATGCGTGATGATCTTATGGAAATTCTAGAGCGCATCAGCTTTCTGAGGGAGTACGGTAGCTTTAACCGGGAATATGATGAGAGTGCCTGCATCTGGATCTGTTGCATCGGCTGGACGAGCTTAATGATTATATCAAGTGTGTGGATGCGCTTCATACATGTCTGGCAGCTTCGGACATTCATTCCGCAGGCTTTCTGGGTTTAAAAGCTTATGTGGAGAAAATCTATGCGGACAACGGATTTGCGGAACTGAAAAAAGATATCTCAGAACTGAAAATGGACACTTCACAGCTTAAGAGCATTACGGTAGGTATTAACTTGAATGACCGCTTTGAAGCGGACGGAATCGGTCTGATATCTGTAAACAGCAAATATTTTACCAAGTCCGGAATCCTGGGCAATTTTTATGACCATATTGTGTCAAAGGATCGGATCAATGAGGATACCATATGGAAAAAGAATTTCAAATTTCAGCCATTTGATGTGAATGCAGACGTGGTGATTAGCACTCCTATGCAGAAGGTGATGGATACAGCTGTTATGCGGTCGGAAAGCCGGGGTGGCATTGTGAAGCTTCCTGAGGGAGATCAGGCAAAGGATGTGACTCGTTATACAGACCGAATCGTCAACCATATGATTTCCCATATGGTGAAAAGAGTCAGAGAAGTACTGAACAAATATGTTTCTATTACAATTACCGACATGACAGACTTGATTCCGGAGCTGCTCTACTATATCAAATGGGCGGAGTACATCCAAAAATTGCAGGAACAGGGCTTTACCTTTGCTAAAGCTTCTGTATATAAAGCGGGAGAAAATGAATCTGATCCGTATATGATGCAGGCACGTGGAATTTACAATTTAAAGCTTGCTGTTTTGAGACAGAGGAGTCCGGGAATATTGTACCGAATGATATGGATTTCGACCGGAATAGGAGAGTGTATATCTTAACAGGTGCCAACGAGGTGGAAAGACGACAATTACACAGGCTGTTGGGCAGTTGTTTGTGTTGGCGCAGGGTGGCATATATATTCCGGGAAAAGAATTTACATTTTCCCCTGTTACAGGTATTTACACCCATTTCCCGGCAGATGAGGACAAGACATTGGATTTAGGAAGGCTTGGGGAAGAGTGTAAGCGTTTTAAGGCAATCTATGAGGAGGCTGACAGCAGGAGTCTGCTCTTGATGAATGAATCATTTTCTACCACTTCGTTTGAAGAGGGATACTACATTGCCAAGGACAGTGTCAGGGCAATTTTACATAAGGGAATGAGGACTATTTATAATACACATATGCATAAGCTGGCATTTGATGTGGAGGAAATGAATGAAGAGCAGCAGAAGGCAGAGTACACAGATGGGAAAGCGTTTTCCATGATTGTGCACATGAAGGGGACAGAGCGCTCCTATCAGATTGAAGTGGCGCCTCCGGAAGGAAAATCTTATGCAAGCGAGATTGCGCAGAAGTATGGGGTTACTTATGAGATGCTGGTGAAATAAGAAAATGAGAAATATGGACAGGATTTTTCGGAAAGAATGATAGAGTTAAGCTCAAAAGAAAATGCCAGATGCACATTTATATCAGGGTGATTTTTCCAAAGGGCTGGTAGAATCGCTTTTACAGCATACATATGATTTTATTATAGCAACGTATTCCTTACATCACCTAACAGATGATGCGAAAATTCAATTTATTCAATTATTAAAAACATTATTAAAAGAGGGTGGTTGTATTCTGATCGGAGATGAAGCATTTCAAACAAGATCAGATTTAGAAAAATGTCATAAGGAAAACAAGGATGGATAGGATGAGGATGAAATCTATTTTGTGGTAGATGAGTTAAAGAAAGCATTTCCTAAATTTGAATTTACTCAGGTATCTTATTGTACGGGGTTACTGGTGATAAAGAAGTAAATACAAACCTGCAAGACAGTGTTCTTTTTGAACACCTGAAATAAAAACAGAGGTCAGTATGCGGTTAGGAAAGTAAATTTTGGAAGAAATTGGAGTAGATTTTGCAGTAGGTACGAGATATAATAAAGGAAAGAGAAATGGGAAAGGAGTTGATATACATGGGTATTGCAGAATTAACAGCAAAGATAGAAAGTCTGTCAGCAGAAGACTATAATATGGTAATTATGCTTGTTAACAAATTATCTGAAAAGCCAGAAAACAATGGACTGAAAAGATTAAGCGAGAACGAGTTAGTAGAAGAACTTTCCGCATCAATCAGAAAAAGTGACACTGGAGCAACGAAGTCAGCAAGAGCAGTTTCAAAGAGCATGAGGGAGAAGTATGCAGTTTAATGTAGAACTTTCAGAGTTGGCAGAAAAGCAATATGATATTATTCTGTCATATATATCCAATGTATTAAAAAATCCGCAGGCTTTAGAAAATGTTATGGATGACTTTGATGATACAGTTGGAAAATTAGAAAAAATGGCTGATACATTTAATTATTGTAAAAGTGATAGATTAAGAGAATTGGGGTTGCGAAAAATAAGTTTTGCAAAGCATAGATATTTATTGGTTTATAGAGTGGCTGGAAATAGGGTCATCATAGAAGGTATATATCACGAATTACAAGATTATGAAAATTCAATCATGTAAATTAGGGAGGACAGTGTTGAGAGGACACTGTCCTTTTTGTATTATCTACACTATCGCTAATCCCATATCAAAATCCTTGGCTATTCCCATCACTGACACCACATTTTTCAGCGTTATTGTATTAAATGTAAGGAGGACATGAATTGTGATGACACCCTATAATATAGGGCATAATATGCAAAACTTAAAACGCAAAGGATAAACTTGTTGACATGATGTGTGATACACAGTATACTATGTTAAACACATAGTGTGCGACACACAATACAGTGCAATAAACACAGTGAATTTAAATAAAGGATACTAGGGAGGAGATTGGATGAATTGTGATGAAATTGTTTCAGGATTAATTTTAGAATTCAGACGGGGCACACTCATCATGGTAGTGTTAGCACAACTAAATAAACCAATGTATGGATATTCATTGGTAAAGGAATTAGAAGGAAAAGGTATTTCAATAGAAGGCAATACATTATATCCTCTGCTGAGAAGACTAGAGAGTCAAGGTCTGCTAAAAAGTGAATGGGAAACTGAGGCAACGAAGCCAAGAAAATATTATATCATCACAGAAGATGGGAAGCTGGTTTATAAAAAAATTAAAGAACACTGGAAAAAATTTTCACAGTCAATCAATGTTTTAATGGAGGAAGAATAAATGGTAAAAAATGATTTGATCGACAGATACATTTATGCAGTTACAAAACATATGAAATCCGCCATGAAAAAAGACGTGGCGGCGGAATTAGAGACGATCATACAAGATATGTTGGAGGAACGATGTGAGGATGTTACTCCAACGGAGCGTGATATCAAAGTTGTTCTAACGGAACTGGGAACCCCGAATGAGTTAGCTTCGAAATATAAAGGTGAAACACAGGATTGTTTGATTGGACAGCCGTATTACAGTTTATATGTGTATGTATTGAAAATTGTGACAGTGTGCATCAGTGGAGGAATGTTACTTGCCCAAATTATGGCAGCATTAACATCGCATACAATCTGGTATATAGCTATCTATAGAACCATCGGTGGGATTTTTGGCGGTATATTGACAGGATTTGCATTTGTGACATTATTATTTGCATTCTTTTATAAAAAAGGAATTAAGGTGGATGGGTTAAATGATGGAATAGATAATTTGCCTCCTGTTCCACAAAAGTCTAATAGGATTTCAAAAGTAGATGCGATTGTAGGAATTGTTTTTTCGGTTATCTTCACTCTTGTATTTCTTGTATGCCCACAGATTTTATGCATTGCATTTGTAAAAAATGGGGTAGTTGTGTATGAACCACTTTTTAATTTAGAATATATCAGACAAACATGGTATTTCATTCTTGTATTTGGAATTTTGGGTGTTACAAGGGACAGTGTGAGACTTATTGATGGCAGCTATACCAAAAGGGTGATGCTTGTTACCATTATCACCAATATTATTGATGGAGTATTAACAATCATTTGGCTGTTAAATGATAGGATTATGAATAGTGGATTTTTTGATGGTATTGAGCAGTTACTTGGAACGGATGCAGAAGGTATTTCACATGTTTTTATACACTTTAATAAGGTATTTCTATCAATCATCATTTTGGCATTAACAATTAATTGCATTGAGACAGTCGTGAAAGCAGTAAAATACAGTCGACAATAAAATAATTATAGATGAATCAATCTCCATTTACAAAAATGCTACAATGCATATGATTTTATTATTGCAACGTATTCCTTACATCACCTGACAGATGATGTGAAAATTCAATTTATTCAATTATTAAAAACATTATTAAAAGAGGGTGGTTGTATTCTGATCGGAGATGTAGCATTTCAAACAAGATCAGATTTAGAAAAATGTCATAAGGAAAACAAGGATGGATGTTTTTTTGGAAGAAGTATATGTCAGACAATAAAGAAAATTGATAAAATTATGTTTTATAAAGATGAATTGTGTTGACACCCTATAATATAGGGTGTAATATGGTTAAAAAGAGAAGGGAAAATTACAAATGACAAGAACTTTTATAGAGGTTCCGTTGTTTTCAAAAAGATGGAAAGAGATTGGATTAGGTGAGGATGAATTACGAGCACTTCAGATAATGTTACTTAAAGATCCTGTGTCAGGACCTATAATGGAAGGAACTGGTGGAATTCGCAAGGTCAGATTTCCTCTCCAAAATAGAGGTAAAAGTGGTAGCGTACGAGTTTGTTATACTGATTTTGCGGAGTATGAAGTAATATATCTGATTACAGCATTCAAAAAAAAGAGTCAGGAAAATCTTACAGAGGAAGAAAAAAGCGTTTTAAAGAAATTAGTTAAATCGTTGAGAGAGGAAGCTGCTAAAAATAGGAGGTGATTTTTCTATGAGTTCATTATTTGAGGATTTAAAAGAAGGACTCGAGGAAGCTATAGCTTATGAGAAAGGATATGGAGCGGGTAGAGTAAAAACATATATGATTTTGCCGGTCAAAGAGTATAGTGGAAAAGAAATACGTGATATTAGGACAAAGGCGGGGATGACTCAAAGTGTATTTGCTTCATATATGGGAGTTTCGATTAAAACAGTGGAAGCATGGGAAGGCGGTAGAACACATCCAACAGGACCGGTGTTCAGGCTTTTAGATATTCTTTCTAAAAACGAAGAAATGGAATATATTGTTGCTAAATGAGCATAGAAATGGGCAGTAGATTATCTGTCCGTTTTTTATAACATTACATGCAGTAGAATTCTTTTATTATGGCATAATTTGATGTTTGGCATAATTATTCTTGTATGGGGATTGTTATTCTTTTTTGGATGTTTTTCGGATGTGTATTGGATGGTTTTAGTGATTATAATTGTTATACACACAATCAGAGAGTAACGCAAAAGTTCAGAAATGTATATGATTTTTCATTTATAAGAAGGTAGTTTCATGTTCATTAGAGTACAAACTTCAAGCTTGCAAGGTTGAATCCCCTTGTTCATTATATTTAGTTGGAAATGAGAAACAGAATGAGAAAAATAGTAGCAGCTACAGAAGAAAATAAAGAAGAAATTTTAAAATTGTATAAGATACAGCTAGGCAGGGAGTTTTGTCCATGGGACGATTCTTATCCGGGAATGAAGGAGATTGAGTTTGATCTTGGTAGAGAATCTTTGTTTGTAATGATTGATGGGCAGGAGATTAATGCTGATGCCGTAAGAAAAGAGGACAGAATTATCGCAGCGATTTCAATTGATGATGATCCACAGGTGGAGAGGCTTGATTGCTGGAGCCATAAGCTGGCACCCGGGCTGAGCTTTCAAGACTTGCGGTTCATCCGGATTTTCAGAATCAGAAAATTGCGAGACAAATGCTGGTATTTGGGATGGAAGAGCTCGCAAGGAGAGAATACAAAAGTGTGCATTTTTTAGTCAACAAGCTCAATGTGAAGGCTCTGCGCTCGTATGCAGTGTTTGGATTTGATACAGTGGGTGAATGCAGCCTGTTTGGGCAGCCGTTTTTGTGCTATGAAAAGAGTCTGTAAAAAAATATGATTTTTTTGAAAAAAAGTGCTTGCATTTTTGAAAACAATCTGATATTATATACGAGTCGCGTGAGACAAGCGGCGAAAACAAAATACATGCGGAAGTGTCGGAACTGGCAGACGAGCAAGACTAAGGATCTTGTGATTATTGCAATCGTGTGGGTTCAAGTCCCATCTTCCGCATTATAAAACTAAAAAGGGTTAAGCCTTAGGCTTAGCCCTTTTTAATTTTAGAAGCGGAAGCGGACCTTGTCCCCATGGGTCCAAGGTCTCCGCTCCGCTTCGGTCGTTGCAGGACAGACGTCCTCCGGACGTCTTGCAACCCATCTTCCGCAAGGCTCCGGTTGTTGCAGGGCAGGCTCTCTATAATGATAAGACAGGAAAGGTAGGATTTTTATGATTAGATTTAATAACGATTATAACCGCGGTGCATTTGATTGCATTTTGAAGGCACTGGCGGATACAAATACAACCAGCTATCCGGGATATGGTGAGGATGAGTGGTGCGATAAGGCTGAGCAGATTATTAAGGGGCTTATTGGCAGAGATGATTCCATGATTAAATTTATTCCGGGTGCGACACAGGCCAATTATGTTGTGGTTGCGGCGGCGCTTTCACCGGTGCAGAGCGTGATTGCAGCGGATACGGGACATATCAATTGCCACGAGGCCGCTTCTATTGAGAATACAGGTCATAAGATTCTTGCACTTCCTAACACGGATGGTAAAATCAGTGCTGCGCAGATTGAGGCGTGTGCCGCAGAGTATTATGACAATGCAAAGCCTGAGTATCTGACGGAGCCAAAGATGGTTTATATTTCATTTCCGACTGAGCAGGGTACTCTTTACACGAAAAGAGAGCTTTGCGATATCAGTGCTGTCTGCAAGAAATACGGCATGTATCTGTTTGTTGATGGTGCGAGAATGGGCTATGGACTGGGCTCAGATAAAAATGACCTTACACTTTGTGATTTTGCCATGCTTTCGGATGTTTTTTATATCGGTGGCACAAAGTGTGGTGCGCTCTTTGGCGAGGCGCTGGTTATAAATGCTGAGGATATCAAGTATCGTTTTAAGGCTTATATGAAGCAAAACGGTGCAGTGCTTGCAAAGGGCTGGCTGATGGGCTTGCAGTTTGCCACTATGCTTGAGAATGGCGATTATTTTGAAAAGACAAAGCGTGCTGATGAGCTTGCCTTGCAGATTAAAGAGGCATTTGAACAGAAAAAGGTACCGTTTTGGGTTGAGAGCTTTACAAATCAGCAGTTTGTGATTTTATCGGATGAGCAGAAGAAGACACTTGCCGAGAAGTACTATTTTGAAGAGATGGGAAGAGAGAAGGATGGCACTGTAGTACGATTCTGCACCAGCTGGGCCACAAAACAGGAGGAGGTTGATGCACTGGTTTTAGATATATCAAAGCTGGTGTAGTAACAGATTTATAGTTTTTCGTACATTTCGTATAGTTTTTTAAATTTATGCTTGCATTATTCTAAACTTTTTGGTAGAATAATGCTTGTTCGCAGGAGTGGCGGAATTGGCAGACGCGCAGGCTTCAGGTGCCTGTGGTAGCAATATCGTGTGGGTTCAAGTCCCATCTCCTGCATTAACAGGGAAGTCGGTGAACGGCTTCCTATTTTATTTTGTGCATATAATTTTGAAAGCCTATTGGCTATTAATGGTCTGTAACCGTTGACTGCCACACTGAGGGGTACAGCTGTCACAGGAATTTGATTATTATATTGGAGATGGGATTGCAGCGTGAAGAGATTGAATCTATCTTATATTAATGTAATATGTGTGTTTGTTTTGTCCTTTGCTGTTATGGAGTATGTAAATCTTTTGATTGGCAGAGTTGGTGGATTTCCCGTGCTTGCAGGGGTGCTTGTGTCATATTCCATTATGAGATATGGCAGCTTTGCAAGGAAAAATATGGCATGCTACATGGGCATCTATATACTGACATGGTTTATCGGCACGGTAGTGCTCTTTATCTCAAAATACTCAGGCTGGGGAAATATCAAAAAGCTTGGTCCGGCGCAGTATTTCAAGGCACTGTACGGCTCAACCTGTCAGAGATATGGGGATATTTTTTTGCAATTGTGCTCATGCTGACAGTGATTGTTTCACTTTTTCCGCTTACCGTAATAAAAAGCAGGAAAATATATGCACGGTATGTGTTGGGAAATACGCTTTTTTGGACGATAATACTCATACCGCTTAGGTTTATAGATAAGAAATTTGTCAATCACAAGGTGATGTGGCAGGCCGGCTGTATGATGGCCTTTGCTGTGCTTTTGCTTGTGATGGAGCTTTTCGTTGTATACAGACTGGTGAAATACAGGTATTGCGATGAGCATGCAGACAGGAAAGTGCGCATTCACAGACGCAGGGTTCGAAGGAAAACATTAAAAGCTGTAATAGTCATTGTGCCGGTCGTTGTCATTGCAATTATTGTTGTTTACACATATTTCATGTCGCCTTCAAACGAGCCGGCTGAGTATGAAAAGGTCGCAAGCTGTATCACAAATGATGACAGGCTTGGGCCTATGGTTTATGACAGTCAGGTGTATATTCCGATAACCATAGAGCTTGACTATGCAGGGACCGGCAGTCCGCTTGGCTATATTGTATACAAGGATCAGGACTATGGCAGCAGGTACTATGAGCTTGCAGCTTCAAACCTCTTATATATGAATAAGAACGGTGACGATACATATTTACAGATGTCGGGCAACGCATCAAATTCATACAAGAAGCTGTCTGTAGTTGAAAAAAGCAATTCATGGAAGGACTGCAGCGTTTTCCTCATGTGGGATGAGGAGTGGCAGTCAGAGTCGCGCTACAGCAAGGATGTCACAGGCTATACGGAGTGCGATGAGGATTTCATAAAAAGTCTTGAGGATACCTTTGGTGCAGTGAAAATAAATCCGGCAGACTTCAAGGGCTATGATGCTTATTTTACAATAGAGGCTACAAATCCATGAAGGATGCCATAGAGAGTGACAGTCATGTGGGCACCTGGGTGGGCTGCATACTGGCAAAAGACGATAAATTTTACTATGGCAGCTACGACAATGAAATCACAGGAGGACAGCTTCAGATGCTGCGCCATGTGCTCGGCGGTAATTGATATAGCATTTAATTTTTGCCGAAAGAAAATTAAAGTAAAAAGAAATAAAAAAAGGATTTTTAAAAATCACGTCGAATAATAACTAGTGTAGAGCATAATTAGTGTAGAGCACTGTTAGTGGAATGTAACGCTATTTGTTACATTTGTGTGTGAATAGCAGCAGAACATAACGACTGTGACAGCGAGGAGGCAGATAAATGACTATTCGCGAGCAGATAGAAAAACGTGAGCAGGAAATACTTAGTCCGTTCGCATGCCTGAGCATCAACTCAAGAGGCAGGGACTATGATGAGCCACAGTGCGATATCAGGCCTGTTTTTCAGCGGGACAGGGACCGGATACTGCATAGCAAGGCATTCAGGCGTCTGAAAAATAAGACACAGGTGTTTCTTACGCCAAAGGGCGACCATTACCGCACACGTATGTCGCATACGCTTGAGGTGTCGCAGAATGCCAGGACAATAGCCAAGGCACTGAGACTGAATGAGGATCTGGTGGAGGCTATAGCGCTGGGACACGATCTGGGGCATACACCGTTTGGACATGCGGGTGAGCGCATCCTCAATGAGATATACGAGGGTGGCTTTAAGCATAATGAGCAGAGTGTGCGCATAGTGGAGAAGCTCGAAAAGGACGGAGCAGGACTCAATCTGACATGGGAGGTCAGAGATGGTATGCTAAATCACCAGACCTCGCTCATGCCACACACCTTAGAGGGCAAAATAGTCAGGCTTTCAGACAAGATAGCCTACATAAATTCAGACTTTGATGATGCAATCCGAGCACAGCTTCTGTGCGAGGATGATATACCGCTTGAGATAAGAAATACGCTTGGACACAGCACCAAGGCCAGGCTCAATCATATGGTGCACAATATCATCACAAACAGCATGGGAAAGGACGATATATGCATGTCAAAAGAGTCCGCGCAGGCAATGCAGGATTTGCGTAAATTCATGTTCGCAAACCTCTATAACAATCCAGTCGCAAAAAGCGAGGAGAAAAAGGCCAAGGCGATGCTCAAGCAGCTTTATTTCTATTATATGGAGCATATAGAGGAGCTGCCGCAGAAATACCTCGCCATGCTAGGGCAGGGTGATGACAAGGGGCGCATCATATGCGACTATATATCAGGCATGACAGACCAGTATGCCACCACGAAGTTCCACGAGTATTTCGTGCCGGTAGCATGGGAAATCGATGGTTACTGAGATTATTTATAATTCTGTAAAAACCGCCTGGTGAACGCGTCTGCAGTGCGGCACATAGCTCTTGCAGAGGCGACTAGCGAAGCTGCTTAGAGACTGTAGAATTATGCACATGAAGCACAGAAATGCACCGGCATGGAAGCCGGGGCAAGGAGATATCGAGCCATGGATGGCGAGTATCGACGGTTTCGTCAAGCATAGAAAACTGCAGGCATAATTCGTACAGACTCTTAGCAACGAAGCGTTAGCCGGTTGTAAGAGCTAAGTGCCGCACTGCAGACGCGCTCGCCGGGCGACACAAATGACAACAAAGATGAACAGTAAGGGGATGATAAAATGCCGTACTACTCTGACGAGCTTATAGAGGAGGTACGTTCGCGAAATGACATAGTCGATGTTATAGGAAGCTACGTGCATCTTCAGAAAAAGGGAAGTACCTATTTTGGATTATGCCCATTCCATAACGAAAAGACCGGATCCTTTTCCGTCTCACCGAATAAGCAGATGTACTATTGCTTCGGCTGTGGAGCCGGAGGCAATGTATTTACATTTCTCATGCAGTATGAGAACTTTACCTTCCTGAGGCTATGCAGGAGCTTGCAGACCGTGTGGGAATTGAGCTTCCCAAGCAGGAGATGACCTCAGCACAAAGGAGGGAGGCAGACAGGCGTACACAGCTGCTTGAGATAAATAAAGAGGCTGCAAAGTATTTTTATATGCTGCTTCGTGGACCGAGAGGACAAAGGGCGCATGAGTATTTCAAAAAGAGAGAGCTGTCCGATGAGACAATGCAGAAGTTCGGGCTTGGTTACTCGGACCAGTACAGTGATGATCTGTACAAGTATCTGCGCAGCAAGGGCTATGATGATGAGATACTTAAGGAGACAGGTCTTGTGACGATAGATGAGGTCAGAGGCGGGCACGATAAGTTCTGGAATCGTGCGATGTTTCCGATTATGGATGTGCACAACCGTGTCATAGGCTTTGGAGGCCGGGTGATGGGTGACGGAGAGCCAAAGTATTTAAACTCTCCGGAGACAAAGATATTTGATAAGAGCCGTAATCTTTACGGACTTAATATAGCAAGGAGCACGAGGAAAAACCAGCTCCTTTTGTGTGAGGGCTACATGGATGTCATAGCACTGCATCAGGCAGGCTTTGACAATGCGGTGGCGTCGCTTGGTACGGCGCTCACGAGCGGACATGCCTCACTATTAAAGAGATACACCAATGAGGTGTATCTGACATATGACAGTGATGGCGCCGGGGTAAAGGCAGCGCTGCGTGCGATTCCGATACTCAAGGAGGTAGGCATCACAACAAAGGTCATTAACATGCGGCCGTACAAGGATCCGGATGAGTTTATCAAGGCGCTTGGCGCACAGGAGTATGAGGAGCGTATCAAAAAGGCTGAAAACAGCTTTATGTTTCAGATACGGATCATGCAGGCAGGCTATGATATGGACGATCCCGAGTCAAAAACCGCATTTTATAATGAAATCGCAAAGAAGCTGCTTGGTTTTACCGAGGAGCTTGAGCGGACAAACTATACGCAGGCAGTGTCCAGAGAGTACAGCATACCATACGACGACTTAAGAAAGCTCGTAAACAGTATGGCAATGAAGGGCGGTATCGTAAAGCCACAGACCAAGCTTAAAAGTGGAATCAATGAGAAAAATAAAAAGGAGGATGGCATGAAGCAGTCGCAGAAGCTTCTCCTCACATGGCTCATAGAGGATAATTCACTTTTTGACAGGATAAAGGGGCGTATCAGTGCAGATGACTTTACCGAAGAGCTGTACCACAAGGTGGCTAAGGAGGTTTTTCACAGTACGAGACCACACATACAGTAAATCCGGCCAGGATAGTAAGCATGTTTACCGATGAGGACGAACAGCGTGAGGTGGCAGGGCTTTTCAATGCCACAATCCATCAGGTGGAGGGCAAAAATGACAAGCAACCGCACTCAGGGAAACCGTTGTCCGTATCAAGCAAAACAGCATAGACTACCGCTCAAAGCATCTGGCACCTACAGATATGGAGGGCATGATGAGGATTATTGAGGATAAGCGTGCACTCGAAGAATTGCAAAAAATACCAGAATAAAGAGGAAAATAAAATGGCAAAGAAAAAGGAACAAAAAGACATGGCACAGGAGCAGGAGCAGAGACTGAATTTCCAGCAGAAGCTTATTGAGATTCTTGAGCTTGGAAAAAGAAAAAGAATATGCTCGAATATCAGGAAATTGCAGATTTTTTCAAGGACTTAAATCTGGATCCGGAGAAGTTTGAGATGGTAATAGATTATCTCGAGCAAAACGGCATAGACGTGCTTAAAATCAGCAATGATGATGACGTGGATGATGATATCATACTCGATGATGAGGATGAGGTAGAGGTTGAAAAGATTGACCTCTCAGTACCGGAGGGAGTCAGCGTCGAGGATCCTGTCCGTATGTATCTTAAGGAAATCGGTAAGGTACCTCTTCTCTCAGCAGATGAGGAGATTGAGCTCGCCCAGAATATGGAGGACGGAGCGGTAGCAACCGAGAAGATTAATGTACTAAAGGGCCGCCTTGATGGTGCATCGGAAGAGGAAAAGGCTGAGATAAAGGAAGAAATAAAGACTCTGCAGAGGGATGTGGACAAGGGAGCAGATGCCAAAAAGCGTCTTGCAGAAGCAAACCTGCGTCTTGTTGTCAGCATCGCAAAGAGATATGTGGGAAGAGGAATGCTTTTCCTTGACCTGATTCAGGAGGGAAACTTAGGTCTTATCAAGGCAGTTGAGAAGTTCGACTACAAGAAGGGCTACAAATTCTCTACATATGCCACATGGTGGATTCGCCAGGCTATCACAAGAGCCATAGCCGATCAGGCAGAACAATCCGTATTCCTGTGCATATGGTTGAGACAATCAACAAGCTCATCCGTGTGTCAAGACAGCTCCTTCAGGAGCTTGGCAGAGAGCCTTCACCGGAGGAAATTGCCAAGGAGATGAACATGCCGGTAGAGCGTGTGCGTGAGATACTCAAGATATCACAGGAGCCTGTTTCACTTGAGACTCCAATCGGTGAGGAGGAGGATTCACATCTTGGTGATTTCATCAAGGATGATAATGTACCGGTTCCTGCTGATGCGGCAGCATTCACACTTCTTAAGGAGCAGCTTGAGGAGGTGCTTGGCACTCTTACAGAGAGAGAGCAGAAGGTACTCACACTCCGCTTTGGCTTAGAGGACGGCAGAGCCAGAACACTTGAAGAAGTAGGTAAGGAGTTCAACGTCACTCGTGAGCGTATCCGCCAGATTGAGGCAAAGGCGCTAAGAAAGCTTCGTCATCCAAGCAGAAGTAGAAAGCTTAAGGACTACTTAGAGTAAGATGATTAGGCTATCCAGAAGAATGAAGGCAGTGGCATCAATGGTCACGGCCGGCTACACGCTGTGTGATGTGGGAACCGACCATGGCTATGTGCCTATTGCCTGGTGCAGGGTAATATAATACAGAAGGCAATTGCTGTTGATATAAATAAGGGACCGCTTGAGCGCGCCAATGAGCATATAAGGGCAAACGGTCTGACAGAGAAGATTACCACAAGGCTTTCCAATGGGCTTGAAGCGATACACGACGGAGAGGTTGACTCTATTGTCATAGCAGGAATGGGAGGAGAGCTTGTTATTCACATTTTAACCGCAGGGGAGACAGTGTGCAGGTCGGCAAAGGAGCTGATTCTGCAGCCACAGTCGGAAGTGAGCAAAGTCCGTGAATATGTAAGGAACACAGGCTATAAGATAGTTGATGAGGATATGATTTTGGAGGACGGAAAATACTATCCGATGTTCAGATGTGTGCCGTGTGCGGACAATTCCGCATGGGACAATATGGACGAGACGACGGTTACTGTATGCGATTTGTACGGACCGGTACTTATCAAAAACGGTAATCCGGTGCTTCGGAAGTTTCTTGTCAGGGAACACCACAAGCTGGCTGCCATCATGCAGCAGCTAAGGACACAGGATATGAGTGATTCCATCATGGACAGAATCGAGCAGATAAACGAGATGATGGCATACAATGAGGCAGCATATTCGACTATGGGGGCAATAAGAAATGCAGGAATATAGTGTGAAGGTGACCTTGCCGGATGGACAGGTCATGGCAGTGACAGCATCAGAAAGTGATACTTTAGAAGCCGTAGCAGACAGATTCAAGGATTATTATGAGGATGACATAATCCTTGGAATTGTAAACGGCAGGCTTCGTGAACTGAATAAGAAAATAAAAAGTGACTGTGAGCTTAGCTTTGTGACGACAGCTGACAGGGATGGCAGGCGTACATACAGAAGAAGTGTTGTGCTGCTTTTGCAGAGGGCTATATACGATGTATATGGCAGCATGACACAGCTTCATGTGATGCATTCGCTCGGAGAAGGCTATTATTGTCAGCTTGAGAAAGCAGTGGAGTGTGCGGACAGCCAACAGGAAAAATATAATGAAGATACAGACCAAGGCAGCAGAGAAAACAGTGAGAAAAGCGTGACAGAGCATGATATCGACAGGATAGTCTGCAGCATGTACTCATTTGTGGAAAAAGACCTCCCAATTACCAAGCACAGTGCAAAAACACAGTATGCGGAGCAGCTTTTCAAGGAAAAAGGGCTGCATGATAAGGAGAGGTTATTGCACTACAGGAGAAGCTCCAGAGTCAATCTTTATGAGCTTGATGGGGTGGTGGATTATTTCTACGGATTTATGGCACCCTCGACAGGCATGCTCAAATACTTTGATATAGTGCCGTATGAGAGTGGCTTTGTGCTTCTTTTTCCGGGTGCTCACAGCAGGAGCGTTGAGCCGCTTGTGACATCAAATAAGCTGTTTCACACGCTGGATGATTCCAGGGAATGGAGCAAGATGCTTGGAATAGGCACGATAGGCTCACTAAATGATGCGATTGCAGCAGGCAGGGGACAGGAAATCATGCTGCTTCAGGAGGCACTGATGGAGCAGAAGATAGGAAATCTTGCAGCGCAGATTGCTTCGGATGACAAAAAGAAATTTATCATGATAGCAGGGCCTTCATCATCAGGCAAGACATCGTTTGCCAACAGACTGTCAATCCAGCTTATCGCAAAGGCAGAAAGCCACATCCGTTAAGTCTGGATGATACTATGTGGACAGGGAGTTTTGCCCGAAGCATCCGGACGGAAGCTTTGATTTTGAGTGCCTTGAATCTATTGATGTAAAGCTGTTCAATGAGGATATGAACAGGCTTCTTAAAGGAGAGGCTGTTGATATGCTTCCTTCAATTTCAAGACAGGAAAGAGAGAGTACCGCGGAAGAAAGCTGACACTGGGAGCTGATGATATACTTGTCATAGAAGGAATCCATGGACTAAATGAAAGGCTTTCACAGCTTATCCCGCCTGAGCACAAGTTCAAAATCTATATCTCAGCGCTTACACAGCTCAATATTGACGAGCACAATCCTCTTTCCACCACAGATGAAAGACTTATACGCCGGATTGTGCGTGATGCGCGTACACGAGGTACCAATGCCATGGAGACCATCGCTATGTGGCCGTCTGTCAGAAAGGGTGAAAGGGAGAATATCTTTCCTTTCCAGGAACAGGCGGATGTGATGTTCAACTCTGCACTTGTGTATGAGCTTGCGGTACTCAAGGTGTATGCGGAGCCGTTGCTTTTTGGCATAGAAAGAGACTGCCCGGAGTATCTCGAGGCAAAGAGGCTGCTTAAGCTCTTAGACTACTTTCTTCCGATGCCGGCTGACGGCATACCAAACAATTCACTGCTTCGTGAGTTTGTAGGAGGAAGCTGCTTTAATGTTTAAAACTAAAAAATCCCGCATTCCGGCTGTGTATAGAATACTGCTTGTTGCAATTGCAGTCATGGCAATTGGCGGTATTGCCGTAAATTGTTATGTGGGAAATTATTATCGGGCAGATTCAATTGCGGAGGCTGCAATCGATTCAGACAGAGAGGTTTCTGTTACTATTGAAAAGAAGGACAAGCGTATACAGGCCACCCAGTACGACTTAAAGCTTAAGAATTATACGATAACCTTTGCACCGCAGGATAAGGAAAAAGCCACAAAGGCATTGATTTTTTATCCGGGAGGCAGGGTACAGTATACGGCGTATGCGCCGCTGATGCATGAGCTTGCAAAGAATGATTTCGTGTGCATACTTGTACATATGCCGGGCAACCTCGCAGTATTGGACCAGAATGCAGCAGACGGTATCATTGAAAAATACAAGGAAATATACCCATCCATACAGGATGTACATGGGAGGCCACTCCTTAGGCGGAGCATGGCTGCAGAATATGTGTCAAAGCATGTAGATGAGTTTGACGGACTATATCTTTTTGCAGCATATTCGACCGCTGACCTGTCGGATTCAGATCTGAGGGTTTTTAGCGTGTACGGTTCAGAGGATGGTGTGCTTGATATGGACAAATACCGCAAATACCGCTCAAACCTGCCGGAGGATACATATGAGTATGTCATTGATGGCGGGTGCCATTCTTATTTTGGAAGCTATGGTCTGCAAAAGGGAGACGGTACACCTGATGTGGCTTTCGAGGAGCAGATAGAGATGACGGTAGACTTTATTACATACAACAGCAAATAATAATTACCGGTAGACTGCATCATATACAACAGCAAATGATAGTTACCGGGAAATAACAAAATGCAACTGAGATATCTCAGTTGCATTTTTAATGGTGCACCTTGCGGCGCACGTTACTAATAAGTTATTTTACGAAACGCCAATAGGCTTTAGATTATTAAAATACGCAGGACGATAAGCCGGGTTATGTCGTTGAGTGATCATCTATCTAGGACGCCTGTTGCCAGACGCCTCAAGCACCTACCTAAAGCTGGCGGGCCACGTCAAAGCTTTGTTTCGGTCTTGCTTCGGATGGGGTTTACATGTGCCCTCCCTGTTACCAGTGAGGCGGTAGTCTCTTACACTGCCATTCCACCCTTACCACAAAAGTGGCGGTATATTTCTGTTGCACTGTCCTTAGAGTTTCCTCCACCGGCCGTTAACCGGCATCCTGCCCTATGAAGCCCGGACTTTCCTCACCTGCGGTCTTTCGACACCTGCAGCCGCGATCACCTGTCCTGCATATTTATTTAATATACCAAGCATTTTTCCAAAAATCAAGCCCTTTTACCAACTTTAATAAACGAAATATAAAATGTTTCTTAAAAGACGATAGGTCTATTGACGGTTTTTATCTTCAATATTATCTTAATAATGTAAAGAACGATTTAAAACCTCAAATTCATAGCGTGGACACTGTATGAGGTAAGAATTTGGCTATAATGAAAATATAGGGCGAGGCGGTAATATGAGAGAAAAATTTATCAGATTTATGAATGGAAGAAACGGGATGGACGAGCTTGCAAGGGCTGAGTCATGGGTAGTAATGATATTACTTGTGGTTTCAATATTTACAAGGTCGGCGATACTTGATATACTGGCTATAGGACTGATGATACATATGTATTTTCGTGTATTTTCGAGAAATGTAAACAAGCGCTATGCAGAGAATCAGAAGTTTTTAAATGCCAGGTATGAGTGGACCGTAAAGGCAGAGCGCAGGAAAAAGCGCTTTGCACAGAGGAAGCAGTACAAGTTCTTCAAGTGTCCTATGTGCAAGCAGGAGGTCAGGGTGCCAAGAGGACATGGAAAGATCTGTATAACCTGTCCGAAGTGCCGGGAGCAGTTCGTGAGACGCAGCTAGTACATCGAATAATAAGTAACCAGCCATATGACTTGCCTGATTTCCCATCTGCGGCGTTGTAGTCAATCGACGTAGCCACCGCTACGCCTCATTCCTCCGCCTTGCAGATGAAAATTCATTCTGCGTCATATAGCCAGAAACTTATTTTTCGATGTACTGGTACGTCAATATATATACCTGTACATAAGAGCATGGAGAAGAGAAATGTTTGGATATATAACTGTCAATAAGGACACCTTGTCCGAGGAAAATAAAAAAATATATCAAAGCTATTATTGTGGGCTGTGCCAGACAATGAAGTCGCAGTATGGCAGGCGTGCACAGATGGCACTAAACTATGACATGACTTTTCTCATAGTGCTTCTGACAGGCTTGTATGAGCGGATAGTGTAACGCGGGATGGATTTGTATGCAGCGTGCACCCTACGAAGAAGCGTACACTTCGCACCAATGAGATTACAGAGTATGCTGCAGCCATGAACATCCTGCTTGCATACTACAATCTGATAGATGACTGGAAGGATGACAAGAGCCTGACGAAGAAGACATACGCAGAGATGCTGAAAAAGGACTTTGAGAAGGCAAAAAAAGGCTATCCGATACAGGCTAAGGCGATAGAGGACTACATTGCAAGGCTTGCAGAGTGCGAGAAGAGCAATGATACCAATATTGATGCAGTTGCAGGGCTGACAGGAGAGATGCTCGGCATACTTTTTGCGTGGAAGCAGGATGAGTGGCAGAAGGATTTGAAGGAATTTGGCTGCTATATGGGCAAATTTATTTATATAATGGATGCGTATGAGGATATTGGGGATGATGTGAAAAAAAAGTCATATAATCCACTTATACAGCTTATGCATTGCTGCAATAATGATCAGGAAAAATTTGACAAATCCTGTCGGCTTATGATGACATCTATGCTTTCAGAGGCAGCAAAAATATTTGAGAGGTTGCCAATTCTCTTACATGCGGATATAATCAGAAATGTTCTATACTCCGGTGTGTGGAGCAAGTATGAGTATATTCAGATGAAGAAAAGGAAGAAACATAAATGATAGATCCATATCAGGTGCTCGGTGTCAGCCGCAGTGCAAGTGACGATGAAATAAAAAAGGCCTACAGGAGCTTAAGCAGAAAATATCATCCTGATGCCAATATCAACAATCCTAACAAGGATCAGGCTGAGGAGAAGTTTAAGCAGGTGCAGCAGGCATATGACCAGATAATGAAGGAAAAGCAGTCCGGTGCTGCCGGAGCCGGTGGATATGGCAGTGCAGGAAGCAGCAGCTCATACGGCGGCAGCTCCTATGGTGGAGCATATGGTGGTGGACCGGGAGCAGGTGATCCATTTGGAGCAGGTGGACCGTTTGGTGGTTTCTATGGCCGCTATACCTACAATAATGCAGGCAGCAGTGCACAGGATGACAATCCAAAGGTGCGTGCAGCAGGCAATTTCATCAGCAACGGCTACTACAATGAGGCACTGAAGGTGCTTGAGGAGGTACCTTTTGCTGAGAGACGCGGAAGGTGGTACTACTACAGTGCTATCGCAAACCAAAAGCTCGGCAACACAGCGACAGCCATAGAACACATACAGCGAGCAGTGTCGCTTGAGCCAAACAACATGCAGTACCGCCAGTTTATGCAGATAATTGAAAATGGTGGCTCGTGGTATTCGGATATGGGAGACATATACGGACGCCCTAGTGGCAGGGGCAGCGAGTGCTGCAGCCTGCTAGCCACATTTCTTTGCTGGCAGATGTTCTGCTGCTAGATGTCAAGCTTTTCTGATGTTACAGATGGAAATTCATGCAAATTATTGGGCTGGTTATTTGAAGAACGATGGACGGCTATATTAATCTGTGAATTATTCTGAATAGTTACCTGAAAAATAAAAGGGGATGTGAAAAAACTCGATTGATTTTTTTCACATCCCCTTTTATTTATGGACATAAGTAACTATTCAGATCCACACATATATGAGCAAAATCAGCTGCGCAGCAACGGCTGTATTATTCCATAGAATCCGGAATACCATCATGATCCAAATCTGCCATGTCTGCTCCGTGCGCACCGATATCCACAGTGTTTAAGGTGCGTCTTTTAAGTCTTGCGGCCTCAGACTGCTTGAGCAGATAGCTCTTTATCTCGCGTGAGTGCTTTACGTGAACGAGCTTAAGCTCAGGGTTTGTGACGTCGCCTGTGTAGCAGACTATGGTGCCGAGCTTAAAAATGCGCTCCATCAGTGATGTGGTGAGCTTTACATCAGCTACTTTATACATGTAGCAGTCATCCTCTGTGGTGCTCAAGAGTCCGGACTCTACAGTGATAAAGGACGGTGTGACGGTATATTTTGTGAAAGTCCACGGCAGACCGAGAAACAGCAGTCTCTTTCTTTCCTTAAAGATTACGGCATCGTCATCATCGATTGCGCCGGCTGTGGTGTTTTTGATTTGTGATTCATTTACAGACATATTATTCTCCTTTTTGATGTTGAAATTGTCGTAATTGTATGAAAACTTCAATACAATTGCTAAACGTTCAGAACAGTTATATTCTGTCATATATTTTACAACAAAAAAGTGTAAAAGCCAACTTGAATATTGCGCTAAGTTATTATATGATAGAAAAAATGTAATAAAAATTGTTACGCGAAAAAGAATGGAGGCAAATTATGCGTCACTTAATGAGTCCGTTGGATTTTTCTGTAGAAGAGTTGGACAAGCTTCTGGATCTTGCAAATGATATAGAGGCTCATCCTGAGAAATATGCACACAAGTGCGATGGAAAGAAGCTTGCAACCTGTTTTTATGAGCCAAGCACGAGAACCAGGCTTAGCTTTGAGGCTGCCATGCTTAATTTGGGAGGCTCGGTGTTAGGTTTTCACAGTGCTGATTCGTCATCTGCGTCAAAGGGCGAGAGCGTTTCAGATACTATCAGGGTTATTTCCTGCTATGCGGATATCTGTGCCATGCGTCATCCTAAGGAGGGTGCACCGCTTGTGGCTTCAGAGAAATCGCGTATCCCTGTAATCAATGCAGGCGATGGAGGTCATCAGCATCCTACCCAGACACTTGCTGATCTTCTTACAATCCGTTCCATCAAGGCAGATTGAATAATATCACAATCGGCTTTTGCGGAGATTTAAAGTTTGGACGTACAGTGCATTCACTGATCAATGCACTTATCAGATATGACAATGTGAGGATTGTGCTTATCTCGCCTGAGGAGCTTAAGGTGCCTGACTATGTGCGCGATGATGTGCTTCGTGCCAACAATATCGAGTTCAAGGAGGTAGAAAAGCTCGAGGATGCCATGGGAGAGCTTGATGTGCTCTACATGACACGTGTCCAGAAGGAGCGTTTCTTCAATGAGGAGGACTATGTGCGCCTGAAGGATTTCTACATTCTGACAAAGGAGAAGATGGAGCTTGCAAAGGATGATATGATTGTACTTCATCCGCTCCCACGTGTGAATGAGATTTCTGTTGATGTGGATGATGACCCGAGAGCATGCTATTTCAGGCAGGCACAGTATGCGGTTTACGTGCGTATGGCGCTTATTCTGACATTGCTTGGACTGGCTGAGGACTAAAGGAGGATAATATGCTGAATATAAGTGGAATACATGAGGGCTTTGTGCTCGATCATATCAAGGCAGGTATGAGTCTTCAGATTTACAGGGATTTAAAGCTTGACAAGCTCGACTGCACAGTTGCAATCATAAAGAATGCAAAGAGCAGCAAGATGGGCAAGAAGGATATCATCAAGGTAGAGTGTCCGATAGAGTCGTTAGACCTCGATATCCTTGGATTTATCGATCACAATATCACTGTAAATGTGATAAAGGGTGACAAGATTGTGGACAAGATGGAGCTTAAGCTGCCTCATCAGGTTAAAAATGTCATCAAGTGCAAAAATCCAAGATGCATCACTTCAATTGAGCAGGAGCTTGACCAGATTTTCGTGCTTTCTGATGAGAAAAACGAAATCTACCGCTGCAAGTACTGCGAGGAGAAATACGAAGGAGTTAAATAGTATCAGTTATGTATGCCAACGTGATTGTGGATATATCCCACGAAAAACTGGATAAGACATTTCAGTACAGCATCCCGGATGAGCTTTTATGCGACATCCGTCCGGGTGTGTGCGTGGATATTCCATTTGGCAGCCGCACTATCACAGGCTATGTGATTGAGGTCACGGATAAGCCTGAGTACGACCCGGCAAGGACAAAGCCTCTTATCGGGATAAAGGCAGACTCTGTGGCTGTGGAGGCAAAGCTCATCGCACTTGCGGCATGGATACGGCGCAATTACGGCTCTACCATGAATCAGGCGCTTAAGACTGTTATACCTGTAAAGAAGCAGGCTAAGGAGCAGGTGAGCCGCAGTATTGCACTGAAAATAGACAAGGTAAAGGCAAGGGCGCAGCTTGCGCTTTGCGAGGCAAAAAAACAAAAGGCAAAGGCCAGGCTGTTTCGTGCCCTGATTGATGCTGATGATGGGGCGCGCCTTGAGTATTCCTTTGTGACAGGCAAGCTGTCGGTGTCGGCTGCCACTATAAGAGCGCTTGAGCAGAGCGGCTTTATCGAGGTCATCACACAGAGCGGTTACAGAAATCCTGTGGAGCATATGAGTGTGGACACCTATGATAAGGTACTGAATGCCGCGCAGCAGAGTGTGGTTGATGCGATAGAAGGCGACATTGCCGCCGGTCTTAGAAATACTTATCTGATTAAGGGTGTCACCGGAAGCGGCAAGACAGAGGTGTACATGGAGCTTATCGCACACTGTATACAGTCCGGGCGTCAGGCGATTGTGCTGATTCCCGAGATTGCCCTTACTTACCAGACCGTGATGCGTTTTTTTGCCAGATTTGGGAACAGGGTTTCGATAATCAATTCAAGACTTTCAAATGGTGAGCGTTATGACCAGTTTGAGAGAGCTAAGAATGGTGATATTGACATCATGATTGGCCCGCGGTCGGCGCTGTTCACACCTTTTTCAAATTTAGGACTTATCATAATAGATGAAGAACACGAGAATTCATACAAGAGCGAGTCGGTGCCACGCTATCATGCCAGGGAGGTGGCGATAGAGTACGCGCGCATGTCCGATGCTATTGTGGTACTTGGCTCTGCAACACCGTCGGTGGATAGCTATTACAAGGCAAAGACAGGCGTTTACAGGCTTTTGGAGCTGGATAAGCGTGTGGACGACAGACCTCTTCCAAAGTGTGAGGTTGTCGATTTGAGGCAGGAGCTTCGTGAGGGAAACCGCTCGATTCTTTCCACCAGGCTTCAGGAGCTTATGGAGGAGCGGCTTCTAAATGGCCAGCAGACCATGCTTTTTTTAAATAGAAGGGGCAAATCGGCATTTATGTCGTGCAGAGCGTGCGGTTTTGTGGTAAAATGTCCTCATTGCGATGTATCACTCAGTGAACATAGCGGCGGAGTGATGGTCTGTCACTACTGCGGCTACAGACAGCCGGTGCCTAAGGTGTGTCCGAGCTGTGGCTCGAAGTACATTAGCGGCTTTAAGGCCGGCACACAGAAAATAGAAGCGATGGTGGCAAAGCGTTTTCCACAGGCACGTATACTGCGCATGGATTATGACACCACGAGGGCGAAGGATGCGTATGAGAAGATTCTGCAGGCATTTTCCAATCATGAGGCCGATATACTTATCGGTACGCAGATGATTGTAAAGGGACATGATTTTTCAAATGTCACGCTGGTTGGTGTGCTGGCGGCGGATATGTCACTGCATGTGAATGATTTTCATGCGGCGGAGCGCACCTTTGCTCTGCTGACCCAGGCGGCAGGGCGCGCCGGCAGAGGAAAGCTGCCCGGCAATGTGGTTATCCAGACCTACGACCCTGACCACTATGCCATCCGGACTGCCAAAGAGCAGGATTATGAGGCTTTTTACGATAAGGAGATAGAGTACAGGAGGCTTATGAACTATCCACCTGTATGGAATATGCTTTTAGTACATGTCACATCGCCTGATGAGAGTGAGTGCAGTAGCATGGCACAGCAAGTGTACGATATAGCGTCGCAGATGATATCGCATACAGATGAAAATCAAAGCCCTGATGACAGGCATCTGATTCAGCTCATCGGTCCTGCGGATGCGAACATCGCCAAGGTAAATGACATATACCGCAAGGTGATTTACATGAAGACATCTGACTATGCGGCGCTCATTTCCATAAAGGATGTCATAGAGCAGGCTGTGAAAGCTGATACGGCAATGAAACATGCTAATATCTCATTTGATTTCAATCCGATGAGTGGATTTTGATAGATATAGAAGGAGGCAATTATGGCACTTAGAACTATTAGAGTGGAGGGAGACCCTGTACTTGGCAAGGTCTGCAGAGAGGTTACGGAGGTGACTCCAAAGATAGTAACACTTATTGATGATATGCTTGAGACTATGTATGAGGCTAATGGTGTAGGACTTGCCGCACCACAGGTTGGCATATTAAAGAGGATCGTTGTTATCGATGTGGGCGAGGGTCCAATCGTGATGATTAATCCTGAAATTATCGAGTCTGACGGAGAGCAGACCGGCGATGAGGCTGTCTTTCAGTACCGGGAAAAGCCGGACAGGTGACCCGCCCGAATTATGTAAAGGCTCGCTTCATGGGCGAGGATATGAATGAGTATGAGATAGAGGGAGAAGAGCTTTTGGCCAGATGTATCTGCCACGAGCTTGACCATCTCGACGGACATCTCTATGTGGAGAAGGTTGAGGGCGCACTTCACGATGTGACATATGAGGATACACAGGAGTAATCATTAGGATGACATTTGTTATCTGAGCTTGGAAAATATCTGGGAGGCAGTAAGATGAGAGTAATTTTCATGGGAACACCGGACTTTTCGGTGGGAACACTTGAGGCAATTATAGAGGCAGGGCACGAGGTGGCACTGGTTGTCACACAGCCCGACAAGCCAAAGGGCCGCGGCAAGACAATGCAGTATACACCGGTCAAGGAGTGTGCGCTTTCGCACGGTATTGAGGTATTCCAGCCGGTTAAAATAAGAGAGACTGCTAATATAGAGTATCTCAGAAAGTTTAATGCAGATATAATAATCGTGGTTGCTTTTGGACAGATTCTGTCAAAGAGTATTCTTGATATGCCTCGATACGGCTGTATCAATGTGCATGCTTCACTTTTGCCAAAGTACAGAGGTGCGGCTCCTATCCAGTGGGCTGTGATTAACGGTGACGAGTTTACAGGTGTCACTACCATGAGGATGGATGAGGGCGTCGATACCGGCGATATGATTGCAAAGAGTACAGTCAGACTCGCACCTGATGAGACCGGCGGCAGCTGTTTGATAAGCTCTCAGCAGAGGGAGCAAAGCTGTGTGTGGAGACCATGAAGATGATAGAGGATGGCACTGCAGAGTATACTCCTCAAAACAGCGAGGAGGCCACACATACATCAATGATCAGTAAGGAGCTTGGCTTTATCGACTGGACAAAGCCGGCTGTTGAGATTGAGAGGCTTATAAGGGGGCTTAATCCATGGCCGAGCGCATACACCCACCTGAATGGTAAGACATTTAAGGTGTGGAGTGCAAAGGTGATTGACGGCAGCGATGATTATGAGCCGGGCTGTATTTATCATATCGGAAAAAATGATATGTATGTACAGACAGGAAAAGGAGCATTATCTTTAGTAGAGGTACAGCTCCAGGGCAAGAAGCGCATGGATACAGGCTCATTTTTGAGAGGCTGTCATGTGGAAGAGGGCTCGTTCTTCACATTATAGTTATTCATTATAAGTAACTAAAAACATAATTAAATGTGAGTCAATGTTCTCAAAGATACTCAAAATCCAGAGTATTCGTTTGTGCTAACGTCAAAGCAGTCGGAAACGTTGAGAAGTAGCCAGTGCAAGTTGAAACAGTCTTGCTAATTATAGGATAGAACCTTGATGGTAGCGTTTAGACAATGGTAGAAGCCTACGAAAACCAAGTAGCGAAACATAAAATATTAAGAAAGGAAAAGCTATTTAGATGAAAACCTATATCTAATCAATTTAAAGAATTTATAGGTATGTACCGATGGCTTAGTCGGGAATTTACGACTGTGGAGTGTACAAGAACTTGTGAGTAGCGTATTGTTTATAATCGCCAAAGCATACACATTGAAGCAGTAACTACAAATCGTGAGATTGTAGCGAATCATCTAGCATATACACATTTGTATATGTTTTTAGTAGCAGAGATGATACATGGGATATTATTACTGGGATCCGACATATATACTCGTTGTGATAGGTGCAGTGATATGTATGATTGCATCGGCAAGAGTTAAAGGTACATTTAATAAATACTCGCAGCTAAGAAGCATGTCAGGCATGAATGGCGCACAGGTGGCTCAAAGAGTGCTTCAGGCGGCAGGCATATATGATGTGCAGGTGCGTCATGTGTCCGGCAGTCTGACGGACCACTATGATCCGCGCACCAAAACAGTGAATTTATCTGATCCTGTGTACAATGCCACATCGGTCGCAGCACTTGGCGTAGCAGCCCATGAGTGTGGACACGCTATACAGCATGCAAAAAGCTATGCACCTCTTTCAATCAGGAGTGCACTTGTGCCTATAGCTAATTTTGGCTCAATGCTTGCATGGCCGGTCATACTTATCGGCTTATTATTTAACACACGCTCGTCAGGGCTTATTATTGATATAGGCATATTGCTGTTTTCGGCAGCAGTGCTTTTCCAGCTCGTGACATTGCCGGTAGAGTTTGATGCTTCAAGACGTGCGCTTGTCATGCTTCGTACACAGGGCATACTTGCAGATGACGAGCTTAGGTACACAAGAAGGGTGCTCAAGTCAGCGGCACTTACCTATGTAGCCAGTGCGGCGGCTGCTATTTTACAGCTCCTTCGTATAATACTTATCACAAACGGACGCAGACGGGACGACTGATATTGTTTTAGCTGCTGTTTGCCTGTGATTTTACAGGGTGGCAGTTCAAATTGGATATATTAGTTAGAAAATTAAATGTATATGTAACTATTCGGAAACATCATCATGATAAATAATCATAGTAAAAATAATCATAATAATAAAAATAGCCAAATAAACAAAAATAATATACCGGGCAGACCGGCAAAATCAAACGTGGCAGCGCATAATGAGCACTCTGTAGATACGCGTGAGCTTGCCCTTGAGATGCTTATTGAGATTAATGAGCGTGGAGCATTTTCACATATCGTGCTTCGCAGTGTGCTTGACAAGTATCAGTATCTGTCAAAGCAGGACAGAGCCTTTATGACGAGGCTTGTTGACGGCACTATCGAGTATATGCTGCAGCTCGACTACATCATAGACTCTTTTTCAAAGACAAAGGTAAGGAAGATGAAGCCCTTCATCAGAAACCTTCTTCGCATGAGCGTCTACCAGATAAAGTACATGGACGCGGTGCCGGATTCAGCTGTATGCAATGAGGCGGTGAAGCTTGCAAAGAGGCATAAGTTTGCACAACTTTCGGGCTTTGTAAACGGTGTACTCAGAAATATTGCAAGAAATATAGATTCAGTACAGTTTGATACCTTAAGCATCCGATACTCTATGCCACAGTGGATAGTGGACAGATTTGTTGCGGCATACGGAGAGAAGAAGGCAGAGGAGATTTTCAAGGCCTTTCACAATAAGAGCACAATTAGCATCAGGACAAACCTGACCAGGTGTACTCCGGATGAGCTTCGCGCGACGCTTGAGGCAGAGGGTGTGACGGTCACAGCGGTTGATGAACTTAATTATGCATTTGTTATATCTGGATTTGATTATTTGAATGGCTTGCAGAGCTTCAGAGACGGACTTTTCTATGTGCAGGATATAAGCTCAATGCTTGTCGCACAGACGGCTGCTCCAAAGAAGGGCGACTATGTGATAGATGTATGCGCAGCACCGGGCGGCAAGAGCACCCATATAGCTGAGCTTTTGCAGGGAAGCGGCCATGTGTTCGCGCGTGACCTGACCGATAACAAGGTCGATATGATTGAGGAAAATATAGACAGGCATGGTCTTAACAATATGTCGGCAGAGGTGTGGGATGCCACAGTATTTGATGCTGATTCGGCGGGAAAGGCAGATATACTGATCTGTGATCTGCCGTGCTCAGGGCTTGGAGTGCTCGGCAGAAAGAAGGACATCCGCTACAAGATGACACCTGAGTCTGTAGATGAGCTTGTCGTTCTTCAAAGACAGATACTTGATACCGTGCATACATACGTGAAGCCAAACGGAGTGCTCGTGTACAGTACATGTACGATAGATGAGGCTGAGAATGAGGACAATGTGAGGTGGTTTATTGAAAAGCATCCGGAGTTTGAGCTGGATAAGAGCTTTGCTGAGGGCACCGGAATGAAACAGATACTGCCCGGTGAGCATGGAAGTGACGGATTCTTTATTGCAAGATTCATAAAAAGTAAATTATGATATTAAAATAAATCATGAATTAATAAATATAAATTGGTTCGAATTAGAAGAATTTGTTTATGCAGATTTAAATGATGAATTTTAATTACGAAACCAGATTTCAGGATATAATTAGTGAAGTAATAAACAATAAGCAAAACAAATAAGAAAAAACATTTATAAAACAATAGTTAAATGCAGACTTAATAAAAATGATATGGAACAGATAAAAGAACAACTAACTGACATCAAATCAATGAATATGGACGAGCTCACAGAGTTTATCATATCGCTCGGAGAGAAGAAATTCCGTGCGAAGCAGATATATGAGTGGATTCATGTGAAGCATGTGGACAGCTTTGATGAGATGACCAATATTTCAAAAAAGTTCATACAGGTATTAAAGGACAATGCAATACTCATCTCGCTAAAAAAAGAGGAGGTGCAGGTGTCAAAGCTCGACGGCACGAGAAAATATCTCTTTGCACTCGATGATGGCAATGTCATAGAGAGTGTGCTTATGAAGTACAAGCATGGAAACTCTGTATGCATATCTTCGCAGGTTGGCTGCAGGATGGGGTGCAGATTCTGTGCATCCACTCTTGATGGTCTCGTCAGGGGGCTTAGGCCGTCTGAGATGATTGACCAGATTTATCAGATAGGTAAGGACATAGGAGAGCGCATCTCAAATGTAGTTGTCATGGGCACAGGCGAGCCGCTTGACAATTACGACAATCTGCTGCGCTTTATAGAGCTTCTTACTGATGAAAACGGTATCAATATCAGCCAGCGCAATCTGACAGTTTCCACATGTGGTCTCGTACCGCGCATGAGACAGCTTGCAGATGAAAAGCTTCTATCACGCTGGCGCTTTCACTGCATGCCTCCAACCAGGAAAAGAGAAAAGCTCTCATGCCGGTTGCAAACAGCTATGATATACATGATGTGGTCGATGCATGCAAATATTATTTTGCACAGACAGGCCGCAGAGTCACCTTTGAGTATAGCCTGGTAGGCGGAGTGAACGATACAGCCGAGGATGCAGCAGAGCTTTCGGCACTCGTACATGGCATGAACTGCCATATAAATCTGATTCCGGTAAACCCGATAAAGGAGCGCGACTACGTGCAGTCCAACAAGGGTGTTATAGAGGCTTTTAAAAATAGGCTTGAAAAAAACGGAATTAATGTTACTATTAGAAGGGAAATGGGCAGAGATATAGACGGTGCCTGTGGACAGCTTCGCAAGAAGCATATAGATAAAGAGAGAGGAATAAACTAGATGAAGACGTTTTCCATTACGGATGCAGGTGCTATTCGTGAGATGAATCAGGATTTTTATTTCTCGTCTGACACTGCAGTAGGAAATCTTCCGAATCTTTTCATCGTAGCAGATGGAATGGGAGGACACAAAGCCGGTGACTATGCTTCCAGATACACTATAGAGCGTGTGGTTGCATCGGTATCGAGAAATGCCGGGGATGAACCGGTATCCATCATCAAAGAGGCTATCAACAAGGCAAATGAGCTTTTGGTGGCTGAGTCTCGTGAGGATGAAGCTAAGCGTGGAATGGGTACCACCTTAGTCGTAGGAACTATTATAGGAAACAAGCTTTTTGTGGCCAATATAGGTGACAGCAGGCTTTATATTGTAGGTGGCACAGAGCAGATCAGACAAATTACCAGGGATCATTCACTGGTTGATGAGATGGTCAGGATGGGTGAGATAAATGCCGACGAGGCGAGAGTTCATCCGGACAAGAATATCATCACGAGAGCTGTCGGGGCAGCAGATCATGTGGAGGCAGATTTTTTTGAGGTCGAGCTATGTGAGGACGACAGGATTCTTCTGTGTACAGACGGACTTACCAATATGGTGAGAGATAAAGAAATATGCGATACTATTAGGCAAAATGATAATATCGAGACAGCAGCGTCACAGCTTGTCGCCATGGCCAATGCAAACGGTGGCCGCGATAATATCACTGTAATGATTATTAAACCATTTTAAGACGAGGTAATAACAGATGTTAGAGATAGGAAGTTTTTTATCGGATCGATATGAGATCCTAAGCAAGGTTGGCGCAGGCGGCATGTCTGATGTATACAAGGCAAAAGACCATATACTGAGCCGTTTTGTAGCTATAAAGGTTTTAAAGCAGGAGTTTTCGGAGGATAGTTCATTTGTGACCAAGTTCCGTGCTGAGGCACAGTCAGCAGCAGGACTTGAGCATCCAAATATCGTAAATATCTATGATGTAGGCAGCGAGAATGGTCTGTACTACATTGTCATGGAGTATGTCGAGGGTATCACACTTAAGACTTATATCGAGAAAAAGGGCCAGCTGTCATTCAAGGAGTCTGCAAGTATTGCAATCCAGGTGGCAAGGGGCATAGAGGCCGCTCACAATAAAAATATCATTCACCGTGATATCAAACCGCAGAATATCATTATTTCTACAGATGGCAAGGTAAAGGTGACAGACTTTGGAATTGCAAAGGCTACATCTTCAAATACAATAAGCTCAGATGTGATGGGCTCAGTACACTATGCATCTCCGGAGCAGGCAAGAAACGGCTTCGTCGATGGCAGAAGTGATATTTACTCACTGGGAATCGTAATGTTTGAGATGGTTACAGGCCGTGTGCCGTTTGACGGTGATACCACAGTGGCAGTTGCACTGCAGCACTTACAGGAGGAGATTGCAAGGCCAAGCATCTACGCACCGGATCTGCCAATCAGCTTTGAGAAAATCATCTTAAAGTGTACACAAAAGACACCGGACCGCAGATACCAGACTATTGAGGAGCTTCTCACAGACATAAGGCGCTCTCTTGCGCATCCTGATGAGGATTTTGTCACAATAGCACCACTCGTTGACGGTGGCAAGACCAAGGTTATAAGCCGGAGGAGCTTGACAAGATAAAAGAGGGCAGAGGTGTCGCAGAGGACTTAAACGATGATGATATCGATGCAGATAATGGTGATGAGTATGCTGACGATGAAGAAGATGATGATGAATATGATGAGTCACTCTTAGACGACGATGATGACGAAGAAGACGAAGACGATGATGATGACGGCAAGCTTTTAAATCCAAAGATGGATAAAGCAATCACAATCATGGGTATAGTAACAGCCGTAATCATTGTAATAGTTATCATATATCTTGCACTTTCAGTGGCAGGAGTGTTTAAGTTTGGCGGCAAAAAGAATTCAGAGTCACAGCAGACAGAGTCACAGACACAGACCGAGTCTGAATCAGAGTCAGAGACACAGACTGAGACAGAGGGCCAGATGATTGAGATCAGAGGCATGTCAGTGGAGGATGCTCAGAAGGCAGTAGACCGCTTAAAGCTTGACCTCACAGTATTTGCATTTGAGACAAAGCAGTCAGATGAAAAGGACGGCACAATCCTTGAGCAGGATGTCAAGGCAGGAGATACAGTAAAGCGTGGTTCACAGATTAATGTAGTTATCGCAGGAAAAGGTGATAATACATCAGAGATGGTCAAGATACCAAGTGTAATCGGAAAGACCAAGAGCTCGGCAAAGAGCACACTCGAGTCAGCAGGCTTTAGTGTCACCTTCGAGTATGGAGATTACAATGACAGTGTAGCAGCAGATGTAGTAACAGCACAGTCACCATCAGCAAAGAAACAGGCCGCAAAGGGCAGCACAGTAACAGTCACCCTCTCACCGGGCCAGAAGCCAATCACCGTGCCAAACGTAGTAGGTGCCTCACAGTCACATGCAGAAAGCGCCCTCGCAGGAGCAGGGCTCAAGTACACCTATGCCGACTCCCAGTACAGCGACACAGTACCCGCCGGCAGCGTAATCAGCCAGACCAAATCCGGTGAAACCGTAGCCGCAGGCACCACAATCACACTGACACTCAGTAAGGGTAAGCAGGAGATATCGACTAACGTAAGTAAAGGAATTAGTTATAGTGGAGAGGGAACTGTAGTAAAAGCAGAGTATAAGCTTGTAGGTAAAAGTGGAACTGTATACGATAAGGGTTCATATGAAAATACGTCATCATTTACAGTTTCCGGAATAATGAAAGAAGCTACAGGAAGTATTGTGGTTACTTGGACAGTTCAGACAGGGGAAACAGATGAAGCAGGAAATCCTGCAACTGTCACACTTGATCCAGTAACGTATAGCGTGCCATAAGCATAAGAGAAGTTAAATAATTATTATAAACCGGAATAGCAAAAAAGAAGTAGATATTGCCATAGCTTGGGGCAGCACAAGGAAAACGAGCCGTAGCGCAGCTACGTCAAGTTTTCCGTATCGCCATCGTATTTGTAAATACACACAATACATGTCTTTATTGTAGCCACCGGATAGCACCCACGAAGTGGTGCAATCCGCACCCCACTACCACACCAACCCGCGGACGAAAACCTGAACTCGCGGAGAGGAACTAAGGAAGCGGGGCAGGCATGTGTTCCGAGAAAATATGAATTGCCCCGGGGTGCCATAAACCTACCGAGGAAAGAACATGGCAGAGCAAGCCATAGCCTGTCCGTAGGAGAGCCCGGGGCTGGCTTCATATTTTTTTAGAGGAATATATGCCTGCCCCCGCCACTCACACAACCTCAAAGCGCGGCATGCACCCCGCCGAAAGCGTGACTCCTGCAAATACAAAAGCACACAAGGAAAACCATGACAGGAAAAATTATTAAAGGAATTGCCGGCTTCTACTACGTCTACGTAGAAGAAACCAAAGAAGCAAAAGAAACTGCCACAGGCGGCACTCTCTACGAGTGCAAAGCAAAAGGCACCTTCAGAAAACAAAAGATAAAGCCACTGGTAGGCGATACAGTCGACATAGCAGTCCTCGACGAGGAAAAGCACATAGGCAATGTCGAGCGTATACTGCCACGGAAAAACGAACTTATCAGGCCGGCTGTGTCCAATATAGACATGGCCCTGGTTATTTTTGCATCCGCAAAGCCGGATCCCAATTTCAACCTGCTTGATAGGTTTTTGTGTATGATGGAGTACCAGCATGTGCCGGTTACCATATGCTTCAACAAAAAGGATCTAATCACACCACAAAAGCAGCAGGAGCTTAAAAGCATATACGAGCCGGCGGGCTACAGAGTGATGTTTACCAGCACGAAAACGGGTGAGGGAATAGATGAGATAAAGCACGTTTTAGAGGGAAGGACGACCACGGTTGCAGGCCCCTCAGGCGTTGGCAAGTCATCTATCATAAATTGTCTGCAGGATGATGTGCAGATGGAGACCGGGCATATAAGTGAGAAAATAGAGCGCGGAAAGCACACGACCAGACATTCTGAGATTATCCCGATAAAGGATGGCACATATATCATGGATACACCGGGCTTTAGCTCGATGGATGTGCCGGGCTTTGAAAAGGAGGATCTATGGACCTGTTATCCGGAGTTTGTAGAATATGAGCCGTATTGCAGGTTTCAGGGCTGCAGTCATATAAACGAGCCGGACTGCGGTGTGAAGGAGGCTCTTTCAGATGGAAAATATCGCAGATGCGATATGATAACTATAAGCTTCTGTATGAGGAGCTGAAAAACAGACAAAAGTATTAATTTAAAGCATAATCAAACGGAGGAAAACATGAACTGTTTATCACCATCAATTTTATCAGCGGATTATTCAATACTTGGAGAGCAACTTAAGCAGCTTGACGAGGCCGGAGCACAGTATGTGCATATAGATGTTATGGACGGCAGCTTCGTTCCCAGCATATCAATAGGACTGCCGGTCATAAAGACAATCAGAAAGTGCACAGAGCGCATGTTTGATGTGCATCTGATGATAGATGAGCCGGTCAGATACATAGATGATTTTGCGGCGGCAGGCGCTGACATCATCACAGTCCATGCGGAGGCATGCAAGCATCTTGACAGAACAATCGAGGCAATAAAGGAAAAGGGCATACTGGCAGGTGTAGCATTAAATCCGGCTACTCCGCTTTCTGCTATAGAGTATGTGCTCCCTAAGGTGGATATGGTGCTTATCATGACGGTAAATCCGGGCTTTGGAGGACAAAAGCTTATTCCGTACACTGTAGACAAGGTGCGCGACCTAAAGGCGCTTCTTGAGAAAACCGCAAACAAGGCTGATATAGAGGTGGACGGTGGTGTCAATCTGGAGAATGTTGAGACACTGCTTGCGGCAGGAGCCAATATCATTGTTGCGGGAAGTGCGGTGTTTAGCGGAGATATAGAAGAAAATGTAAAGGGTTTTCTGAATATCATGATGTAACAGATGCAGGTTAAAACGGAAATGCTTCCGGGGCTTAAGCAAATGTGGATATGTTATTAAGGAGAGGGTGGATAAAATGCGGTATTTGATTGTATGTGGTGGAAAAATAGATAAGGAATTTGGCTTAAACGAGATAAAGACTGACGGAATAGATGCTATCATTGCGGCTGACAGCGGAATGGATTTTCTGTACGAAAACGGTGTCACACCTGATATAATTGTAGGTGATTTCGATTCGACTACGACAAATGCATTGGAGTATTTTGAGAGAAAGGGACAGACTGAGATACGCAGGCTCAATCCCATAAAGGATGATACCGATACAGAGTATGCCATAAGACTGGCAATAAGCGAGGGAGCACGAAGCATAGTGCTGCTTGGAGCAACAGGCAGCAGAATAGACCATGTGCTTGGAAATATTTCACTTTTGGGAATAGGCCTGGAAAGTGGAACTGATATCAGCATTATCGATACAAACAACCGCATAAGGATGGCAGATAAGCCGGTAACCATTGAAAAATCAGCACAGTATGGCAGGTTTGTATCTCTTATAGCACTGACAGACGACAATGAGGTAAGCCTTAAGGGCTTTAAGTATCCTGTTACTGATTATTCCTTTGACAGGTTTACATCGCTTGGCATATCCAATGAAATAGTCGATGATCATGCACTGATTGATATCCATAGAGGAAAATTTATCATTATTGAGTCAAAAGATTGACTTTTTAGGAGTTTTGGTCTACTATGGTTTTAGGATTATTTCGGAAAAGCCTGATTACAGGAGGATTGATATACACTGTGTCGGCTTTGGAACATGATGGGGTAATTAGATGATAGAGAAGTATTATAGCGGGGTAATCGAGCAGATTTACAATCGCATAGGAAAAGAGACTCGAAATATCGTAATGGCGAATTATAGCAATGATTTTTCGATTGAAAATCTTGAGGTTATAAGACGTTATCAAAGCAATGAGGATAACGTCTTTTTTGCATACAGTGAGTTCTCTTACAATACGCTGGTCGGAGCTTATGAGCCATTTTTGGACATCATATGCAATATGCACAGGCACTTTATAGGCGGAAGCTTTGATGATTTCCAGAAGGAGTGCGGTGTGTACTATCTGCACAGACAGGTGTTAAACAGCTATTATGAGACAGGTGAGTGCTTCAGAGAGGAGACAGTGCTGTTAAATGAGGTGGCATATGAGCAGAGACGCATGACGATGGCCATAGCTGACATGCTCAAGAAGCTTTCTGAGGTGAAGCCTTTGATGATTGTGATAAACAGATTCCAGATGGCGTCTAAGAGTTCAATTGAGACCATCAAGTATCTGATTGACAATCCATGCGCCAATATCGGTATCGTGTTAGGTGTCAATGCCATAGTCAAGGGTACTGACAGTACTGTTGAGGTGTGGGATCGTATAGTTGAGTCGCTTGAGGACAGGAGCGCCATATACTATATAGCAGTGCCGGACCGCTTAAAAATAACGTAAAAACTACAAATGATGATGAGCTGTATATCACTATGAACTTTGAGCAGAGCATCCAGGAAGCATCAAATATCATGGAGTTTCTGGATTTTGAGCAGGCAAGGAGAGGCTGCCGCATTATAGAGCATAAGCTTAAGTTTGAGGATGCATGGATTGATGAGAAAAGCCTGCGCCGCTTTTATATGGTCTATGCAAGGACGTCTGTTTTACTTGGAGAGATGTCCAAAGCGATTGAGCTCACGAATGAATACAAGGCGCTGATACCGGAAAATGACAGTGAGCATTATCTTTCGCTGTATTATTTCATGAAGGGCACCTGCTATATGTATCAGGCAAGCTTGAGAAGGCCGGAAACAGTGCAAAGAGTGCCTATGACTATGCAGTTTTGGCAGAGGATGACACACTGATATTTAAGGCAGAGCTTTTGTCAGTCATGATAAAGATGTCAGGCTGGTACAATATATTCTTCTGTGTACAGGATATACCTGTCAGTGATGAAATTATAGAAAAGCTCATAAAGCACGGCTACAGGAATCATTTGGCACATATATATATTTACGCATACGACAATAGCCGGGATGTGGTGAAGCAGTCCTTTTATGATGAATCATTACTAAAGCATTTTACGAAGGGGCTTGAGCTTGCGAAGGAGATAGGAAATGAGCAGCTTGTGTATGATGCATATCAGAAGACTATTATGCTTGCCAGCACAAGCGGTCTCAATGAGATAGCCTTTTTATATGTTATCCGTACATACGAGTTCATGAAGGGGCACGGCAATATATATGTTGCGAGAGTGCTTACGTCTATAGCTACAATTTAAGTGCCATGGGTAAAAATGAGCTGGTTGACAATTATTACAATGCTGCAATCAATATGTTATATTACCTGAAGATGCCGGAGGATATAGCTGAGGTGTATTATAACAAGTCTCTTAACTATATCATGCAGGGCAATTATAAGGAGGCTGTCCATGCACTTTTAGTTGCCATGAAGACTATTATAAAGCTTCATCTAAACAGCTTAAGAGTGTGCAACACGAGTAAGGTATATGCGCTTCTTGCGCTTGCATCTATATTTTCGGGTGACAGATTCAGCTGTGAGCGCTATCTGCTCAGCTGCAAGCAGTTTCTTAATTATGTCATCTACAGAGTAATTGACACCACAAGAACTGAGGCAGTCCATGACTATTCCAGATGCGATGATGAGATGTTCCTTTACTCCTTTGCATCAGCCATGCTCTTGTGGCACGATGGTGAAAAGGAAGAAGCCTTTTTACGTTTTGAGGATGCGGAGAGATATCTCGTTAATGCGGAGGGAAACGAATTTTTTGCATATTCGATATACAGGGAAAGCAGGATGAAGCTGTTTGAGCTGCTCGGCAAAAATGAGCTTATAGAGCATGAGAGAATACTTTTAGAGGCACACAATAAAAGGATGCATGAAATAGCAGAGGCAGCTCCGCTTGACATGTTAAAAAATATCAACCTAGAGTCACTGAGTGATGGCCATATCAATGAGCGGCAGATTAATATGCTTGTAAAGCAGCATGGGCTCGAAAAGGATTATCAGGGCTCAAAGCGTCAGATGGAGTTTATTTCCATATGGCAGACCATTATCGATGTCAATGACCAGAAGAAGGACACCATGATTGAAAATGCCATGAGCAATTTCATCAATCATTTCAGTCTTGACTGTGCGCTGATCATAGATCTGCACGCGAAGGAGCCACAGGTGCTTTATAATGATACGGGCTGTGATATGACAGATGAGGTTATAAAGGGCATATGTGATATCATGATAGACTATCCGGAGGGCATTGCCACATCAAAGATTGCAGAGGGCTTCTACGAGTATGAAAATGTCATCTCGTATTTCGGCGTGGATGATGTATGCTCATTTGTCGCAGTGCCTTTTATCAAGAATGATGCACTTTCAAGTGTACTCATAGCATATGTGCGCATGAAGGACAACTGGCATGGCTCAATCGAGCGATACATGCTCAATGAGGATGATCTGAGCATTTTCAAGCTGTTATTCAGAGAGCTTGAGTATTCCATTGCCCGTATTGAGCAAATGAGAAGGCCAATGAGATGAACAAGAGGCTGAAGCAGGCAGCTGTCACTGACATGCTTACCGGTATCTATAACAGAGCAGGTATGTATCAGGAGATTGAAAAGCTTGAAAAGCGCATAAGTGTTACATCCGGTGGAATGGATGTGGGGCTTATGTTTATTGACCTGGACAACTTCAAGCATTATAATGATACGTATGGTCATGATGTGGGAGATTTGATACTTAAGGAGATGGCCTTTGTGTTCAGGGAAGTAGCTAAGGACAGAGGCTTTGTGAGCAGATATGGCGGTGATGAGTTCATCATAGTCATTGAGTCATGCGCCAGATACGAGCTTGAGAATATTGCAAAGGATATCTATGCGAGGATTGCAGAGGCGGATGGCTTCAGCAGCCAGATAAAGAAATATCTCAACCATGACGTTGAGTTTAATGAGGAGAAGAATATCACCTGCTCCATCGGCATTTCATATGAGAGAAATGTTACCAGTGAGAGTCAGATTACCGAGCTCATTAAAAAGGCGGACGATCTGATGTATACAGTAAAGACAGGCGAGAAAGGACACTATGCATTCTTTTAAATCAGATGAATTTAAGATAAGAGTACTGACAAAGGATGATGCGGAGGAATACAATGCACTGCTTCGTTATGCTTTTCAGGTAACAGAGGCAGACCTTGCCGAGACCGGTTGGAAGGATGATGAAATCAAGCAGTCGAAGTTTCCGGTGCTTGAGAGAGCTGATGTGCTTGGCTGTTTCAATATCATTGACAAAAGAGAAGAGCTTGTGGCTCAGTTTGCGGTATATCCGCTCGATATGAATATATACGGCGAGCGCTACGAGGTGGGCTTTGTCACAAGTGTTTGCACGTATCCTGAGTATACCGGTCATGGCCTCATGAAAAAGCTCATGAGAAAGAGTCTTACGAGAATGCGCGACAGCAACAAGTCGTTTGCTCTTTTGTACCATACTCCATACCTCTTTACAGAGGGCTTGGCTGGGAGATTATCTCAAACAAGATGACATATGTGATAAAGGACAGACAGATTCCCACAAAGCTTAAGGAGCCGGGCTATGTGCGCCGTGTGCAGTGGGATGACGAGCAGTTTAAGAAGCTTCATACTCACTTTGCCGCAAAGACGCATGGCTGTCTGTACAGAAACAATCTGGCTTGGGAGGAGTACTTCCGCTGGGATGAGGATGATACGATGGTCGCCATCTACTACAACGAGGATGATGAACCGTGCGGCTATATGGTATATCTTATCAGCTCCGATGTCATGCACATCAAGGAGCTCATCTACTTAAACCGTGAGGCGCAGCTTGGCCTGTGGGAATACATTCATGCGCATGATTCCATGATAGATGAGGTCAGAGGCAACAACTATTACAGCGAGCCTATTGCCTTTGAGCTCGACGACAGTGATATAAAGGAGACAATCAGACCATACGCCATGGGCAGAATCATCGACGTGGCGCAGTTTATTTCACAGTACAACTGTGACCCTGATGGTCCAAGCGGCTGCTTTAGCTTCGAGATAGAGGATGAGCTTCTGCCATGGAACAATGGCACATTCGTCATTGATTTTGAGAAAGGGCACTGTGCTCTCACCGACAAAAATCCACAGTATCACCTAAGCATGTCTATTGGCACGTTTACCACACTGCTTTTAGGCTACAAGAGTGCTGAGAAGCTTTTGCAGATGGGCAAAATACAGACTACATATGATGCTGTTGCAAAGCTTGACGATATTTTATATCATGAGATACCATATGTATCTGACTACATATAATGATAAAAGGTCAAAAGGTAAAGGAAAATAATATGTCAAATTATGTGATTAGCTGCTGTTCAACAGCAGATCTTACCAGGGAGCATATGCTCGAGAGAAATATTAAGTACGCATGCTTTCACTATGAGCTTGATGGTAAAGAGTATATGGATGATTTAGGACAGTCCATGCCACTGCCGGATTTCTACAAGGCAATGGAGGCAGGTGCCATGACAAAGACCTCGCAGATCAATCAGGAGGAGTACATGGAGTACTTCAGGCAGTTTCTGGATGAGGGATATGATGTGCTTCACTGTACACTAAGCTCCGGTATATCAGGTACAGTCAACTCGGCAAGGCTTGCAAAGGAGGCTCTTAAGGAGGAATACCCTGACAGAAAGATATATGTGATTGATTCGCTGGCAGCATCGTCAGGCTTTGGTCTTTTGATGGATAAGCTCGCTGACCTTAGGGATAGCGGCATGGATATTGATACACTGGCTGATTGGACCATGGAGCACAGACTTGAGGTGAATCATTGGTTCTTCTCATCAGACCTTACATTTTTTATCAGGGGCGGCCGTATCTCAAAGACCGCGGGATTCGTGGGAAATGTGCTGAATATCTGTCCTTTCATGAATGTGAGCAATGAGGGAAAGCTTATTGTGCGTGAGAAAATCCGCACCAAAAAGAAGGCAATAAAGGAGATGCTTGTGAAGATGCAGGCACTCTGCAAGGATGGTGCCGATTATTCGGATAAGGTCTATATATCAAATTCTGCATGCTATGAGGATGCTAAAGCCGTAGCTGATCTGATTGAGGCTGCCTTCCCTAAGATGAAAGGCAAAGTAGAGATAAATGATATCGGTACGACTATAGGAAGCCACACCGGTCCGGGAACAGTTGCATTGTTTTTCTGGGGTAATAAGAGAGAGGATTAGCCGGATATTTTAGCCTAAATAGCTGATTAGAATAATCAAAATCAATAAAGTTGATTATATTTTTATAAAAAATTAAATTACATCAACCAAAGTGATTAAATATAATCATTCCAATAACTGCGCTTATGTGTTACAATTATATCAGTTCAAACGAAAAGAGGTTTTAAGATGAAAGGATATGAAAAATACGAGCGCAGTTATTTTCTGCCTCCTGAATGCACTTATGACTGGGTTAAGAAGGATTATATAGATAAAGCACCACTGTGGTGTTCGGTTGATTTACGTGATGGCAACCAGGCTCTAATCGAGCCGATGAGTCTTGAGGAGAAGCTTGACTTCTTTAAGATGCTTGTAGATATAGGCTTTAAGGAAATCGAGGTAGGTTTCCCGGCAGCTTCTGAGACAGAGTTCAATTTCACGAGAGCTCTTATTGAGAGGGATATGATTCCTGATGATGTCACTATACATGTGCTGACACAGGCCAGAGAGCATATCATCAAGAAGACCTTCAAGGCACTTGAGGGAGCACCGAGAGCGGTTGTACATCTGTACAATTCCACATCTGTTGCACAGCGTGAGCAGGTGTTTAAGAAGTCAAAGGAAGAGATAAAGCAGCTTGCAGTTGACGGAGCTATTTTACTGAGAGACCTTGCAGCAGAGACTGATGGTAATTTCCGTTTCCAGTATTCACCGGAGAGCTTTTCGGGCACTGAGGTGGATTATGCGGTTGATGTGTGCAACGCTGTGCTTGATGTATGGCAGCCAAAGGCTGATAATAAGGCCATCATCAATATCCCTACCACAGTAGAGAATGCTATGCCACATGTTTTTGCCACACAGATAGAGTATATCGACAAGCACCTCAAGTATAGAGACGGAGTAGTGCTTTGCTTACATCCTCATAATGACAGAGGCTGCGGTGTTGCCACATCAGAGCTTGGTGTGCTTGCAGGAGCTGAGGAGATAGAGGGTACGCTGTTTGGAAACGGTGAGAGAACAGGAAATGTAGATATCGTGACACTTGCCATGAATCTTTACTCACACGGAGTGGATCCACAGCTTGATTTCTCAAATCTGCCTGAGATCAGGGAGAAGTATGAGACATTTACCAGAATGAAGGTAGGCGAGAGACAGCCATATGCGGGAGATCTTGTTTTTTCTGCTTTTTCAGGCTCACATCAGGATGCTATCTCAAAGGGCATGGCATGGAGAGAGGAAAAGAAGCTTGATAAGTGGACGGTTCCATATCTGCCTATAGATCCAAAGGATGTCGGCAGGACATACGAGCTGATGTTATCCGTATCAACAGCCAGTCAGGAAAGGGCGGAGTGGCATATATCCTTAAGCAGAGCTTCGGTATCAATGTGCCACAGCAGATGAGAGAGCAGGTCGGATACATGGTCAAGCAGGTATCGGACGAGGAGCACAAGGAGCTTTCACCTGAGTGGGTACACAGTATCTTTACAGACAATTATGTGGATTTTCATCCATATTTCACTATACCGGAGTGCCACTTTAAGCAGGTAAACGGCATTTTCGCAGAGGCGGTTATTTTACACAATGACAGCACCAGAAAGGTAGATGCCAATGGAAACGGCCGTCTCGATGCAGTCAGCAATATAATTAAGCAGTATTTTGACATCAGCTTTGAGCTCACTGTATACGAGGAGCATGCGCTTTCACACGGATCTTCATCAAAGGCTATGGCATATGTGGGTATCACAGTTGACGGCAGTATGTTCTGGGGCGCTGGTGTGGATGAGGATATCATCAAGGCATCAATCGGAGCGCTTGTTGTTGCGGTAAACCATTATCTTGCCACCAAGCTGACAGTCACGTGAAGGATGAGCGCTATATTGCCATGCTCAACTTCATCCAGGCCAACTACAAGACGGTATCGCTTGCAGACATGGCTGCACAGTTCAACCTGACAGAGCCGTATATCTCCAAGTACATAAAGGAGAAGTCAGGCAAGACTTTCGGAGAGCTGGTCACCAATGCCAAGATGAAGAAGGCACGTACACTGCTGAGAAACAGCATCACAACTGTTGAGAATATCGCAATCGAGGCAGGATATCAGAACGTGGAGCATTTTAACAGACAGTTCAAGAAGCTGTATGGAATGACACCGCTTGAGTACAGAAATTCAAGCACAAAATAAGCGGATACAGCATTTTAATATAACCGGATCAATATGCTAAATGACAATTCATTCAGCTGTATTGGTCCGGTTTGCTTTTTATTACTGCACTTTTTATGTAAAAATCTGCATTAAAATTGTATAAAAATGGGAACAATGGGCTATTGATTGTATTTTATCAAGTAATTTGTTGTTTTTACAACGGATTATATGTACAATGCGGGTATAATATAAATAAAAGATAATTATTCAGAACTACTGATAACAAAGCAGATATTGAGAATTTGTGTTTGGGATGAATAGTTATAATAAAAAGCAACTATTTGAATTATAGTTTAAGAAAGAGAGGAACGTACATGAGCAATAAAACTAGCGCAGTTGTTAAGACAAACCCAAGAAAGGCTGTAATGATCGGATGTGGATTCGTTGGTTCGGCATCAGTTTTTGCACTTATGCAGAGCGGTCTTTTTTCTGAGATAGTTCTCATTGACGCTGATAAGGACAAGGCTGAGGGAGAGGCGATGGATATAAGCCACGGTATTCCTTTTGCCAGACCTATGAAGATATATGCAGGTGGTTATGATGATGTGGCAGATGCTGCTATCATTGTTGTTTCTGCAGGTGCAGGCCAAAAGCCGGGCGAGACAAGACTTGATCTGGTAAATAAAATGTTGCAATCTTCAAGAGCATCATTCCGGAGATTGCAAAGAGAAATTTCGGTGGAATCTTACTTATCGTTGCAAATCCTGTAGATATTTTAACACAGGTGGCACAGAAGCTTTCAGGACTTCCTGAGGAGCGTGTCATCGGTTCAGGTACCGTGCTTGACAGTGCAAGACTTAAGTACGCGCTTGGAGAGCATCTTGAGGTGGACAGCCGAAGCGTACATGCATTTATAGTAGGTGAGCATGGAGACAGTGAGGTGGTTGCATGGTCATCAGCCAATGTTTCCGGAGTGGAGCTTCACAAGATGTGCGAGATGAGAGGTCACTACAAGCACAAGGAGAATACAGAGGAAATCGCTGCAAACGTAAAGAACAGTGCTTACGAGATAATCAACCGAAAGCATGCGACATATTATGGTATCGCTATGTCGGTCAGACGTATCTGCGAGGTAATTATGCGTGATGAGAAGTCTATTCTTCCTGTTTCACACATGATGCACGGACAGTACGGCATCGACGGTGTGGTTCTCTCAATGCCTGCAATCGTTGGAGCAGACGGAGTGGAGAGCGATATCCCAATCGAGTTAAGCGGTGAGGAAGCTTTAAAGCTCAAGGAGTCTGCTGATGCACTTAAGAGCATACTTGACGGGCTTGAGCTGTAAATATCAGGCTCTTAATATTAATTTTGTAATATTAAACTTATATAAAATACTATAAATTCAGTAGGGTTTGGGGTATAATGATAACTGTCGGGATGCATATATTATGTGCTCGGCGGTTATTTGATTTTATGGCAGATAATTATTTAGAATTACCGGGAAAAAGGAGTATATATAATGAGCGAAAGAAAACAAATCCATCAGGAGTTTCTGACAGGCGAAAGAGCCCTGTTTGCAAGCAACGACCTGGATATATATGATACAATTTTTGATGACGGAGAGTCACCTCTTAAGGAGAGCCATGGCATTAGCCTGACAGGCTGTTTTTTTAGATGGAAATATCCGCTATGGTACTGTAGTGACATAGCTGTAAAGGACTGTACATGGTTTGACATGGCGCGTGCGGGTGTCTGGTATACAGACAATATCTCTGTCACTGATTCAATAGTTGAGGCACCTAAGAACTTCAGGCGATGCAATAACCTAAAGCTTAAAAATGTGACATTTCCAAATGCCCAGGAGACCCTCTGGAGCTGTGATCATGTCGATATCGAGAATGTTTCGGCAAAGGGAGATTATTTTGGCATGAATACAAATAATCTTATCATGAAGAATTTCCAGCTGGTCGGCAACTATTCGTTTGACGGCTCAAGAAATGTAGAGGTGCACGATTCAAAGCTTATCTCAAAGGATGCCTTCTGGAATACGGAAAATGTCACAGTCTATGATTCATTTATTACAGGTGAATACCTTGGCTGGAACGCAAAGAATCTGACACTTATAAACTGCACAATCGAAAGCTTGCAGGGGCTTTGCTACATCGACAACCTCGTTATGAAAAACTGTAAGCTCATAAACACTACATTGGCATTTGAGTATTCTTCGGTAGATGCAGAGATTTGCAGTAAAGTGGATAGTGTTTTAAATCCGACAAGCGGAGTGATAAGGGCAAAAGAGATTGGCACACTGACTATCGAAAGGGACAGAGTTGACCCATCAAAGACTAAGATAATATGTGAGGGAAAATAATCTATGTATGATTTTGACACCGTTGTAGACAGAAGAAATACAGGCTCACTAAAGTGGGATGTGGCAGAAAATGAGCTCCCGATGTGGGTAGCAGATATGGATTTTAAGACAGCTCCACAGATAATAGAGGCAATATCAGAGCGTGTTTCTCACGGAGTGTTTGGCTATTCCATCATTCCGGATGAGTGGAATGATGCGTATATTTCGTGGTGGGACAGACGCCATGGGCTTAAAATCGAAAGAGACAGCCTGATTTTTTGCACAGGGGTCGTACCGGCCATATCATCTACAGTTCGAAAGCTCACAACACCCGGTGAAAATGTGCTTATCATGACGCCGGTATACAATATATTTTTTAATTCCATATTTAATAACGGCGTAAATGTGCAGGAAAGCCGCTTGGGTACGAAAACGGCAGATATTTTGTGGACTATGACAGGTTGGAGCATGACCTTTCCAATCCACAGACTTCGCTTATGATATTTTGTAACCCTCACAATCCGTGCGGTATCATCTGGACAAAGGATGAGCTTGCGAAAATAGGTGCACTCTGCAGGAAGTACAATGTGACGGTCATATCAGACGAGATACACTGCGACATCACAGCACCGGGAAAATCGTACGTGCCGTTTGCGGCAGCATCAAAGGACTGCGCCGATATCAGCATCACCTGTATTGCGCCGACCAAGTGCTTTAATATGGCTGGCTTACAGACTGCGGCAGTGATGGTGCCAAATAAATTTTTGCGTCACAAAGTATGGCGCGCATTAAATACAGACGAGGTGGCGGAGCAAACGCATTTGCCATCACAGCAGCAGTTGCGGCATTCACAAAGGGTGAGCCGTGGCTTGAGGAGCTCAGAAAATATCTCTGGGAAAACCGCAAAACAGTCTGTGACTTCATGGCAGAAAATCTGCCGCAGATACATGTAGTGGATGCCGATGCGACATACCTCATGTGGCTTGACTGCAGTGCACTCACAGATGATTCTGTGGCATTTACGCAGATGATTCGTGAAAAGACAGGACTTTATCTGTCGGAGGGAGCTGAGTTTGGAGGCAATGGACGCTACTTTGTGAGATTGAATATCGCATGCCCCGTGGCAGTGCTTATGGAAGGGCTGGAGAGGTTAAAAAGAGCTCTCGTTTAAGCTGAATATGTACATTTTTTAAAATAAATAAGACCGGTGATCGGCCGGTCTTATCTGATATAATTAAACATTTATGGCATACAAGATTTAGAAATATATCATGCATACGTTTGTTTTCTGATTCGATAGTTAGTATACACTAACATGAATTAGAAGTCAATAACAAATATGGGATTTTGATATTTTTTTGGATTTTTATAAATCACGTACAAATCAAAAAGAAAAGTTTTGCAAACAATAAAATGTATGTTATAATAAAATAACTGAATTAAAACGAACGAAAATAAACTCACGGGGGTATTCGAAATGCGAAACAATGAATCATCAGAAAACTATTTAGAGACCATACTTATTCTCAGCAAGAGCTTCCTGTGGTACGCTCAGTTGATATAGCAAATGAGCTTGGATATAAGAAATCCAGCGTGAGTATAGCCATGAAAAACCTTAGAGAGAAGAACAATATCACAGTTAGTGATGCAGGATTTATCACACTCACAGAGTCAGGAAGACAGATAGCGGAGATGATATACGAAAGACATGAGCTTTTGTCAGAGTGTCTTGAGAAGCTTGGTGTTGATAAGGAGATTGCAGCAGAGGACGCATGTCGTATAGAGCATGTCATCAGTCCTGAGAGCTTTGAAGCAATCAAGAAGCATATACATAAGAGCTGATATATGAAACCAGTACCGCAGGGTACTGGTTTTTTAGTGTATCGTTTTTCTTGTATATATGGGAAAAATCATCTATAATAGTGAAGCTGTAATCGGCGACATAAAATCTGAAAGGGGAAAAGATGAAACAGATATTAAAATATTTGAAGGAGTACAAAAAGGAATGCATCTGTGCTCCGTTATTTAAGCTGCTGGAAGCATCCTTTGAGCTTATAGTACCGCTTGTCATGGCGGCAATCATTGATAACGGAATTACGGCTTCGGACAAGCCATATATATGGAAGATGGGAGGTGTGCTGGTGCTGCTTGCGGCAGTTGGTCTGGTAAGTTCGGTCACAGCACAGTATTTTGCGGCAAAGGCGGCAGTCGGTTTTTCCACAAAGCTTCGCCATATATTGTTTGAAAAGATAGAGTCACTGTCATTCTCAAAGATGGATACAGTGGGCACATCGACACTTATCACGAGGATGACAAGCGATATAAACCAGGTGCAGTCAGGAGTCAATCTGGTGCTTCGACTCTTCCTTCGCTCGCCATTTATTGTATTCGGAGCTATGGCGATGGCTTTTACAGTAAATGTAAGAGCGGCAATGGTTTTTGTAGTTACCATACCTCTGCTTTCAATAGTGGTATTCTCAGTTATGGCTGCAAGCTTCCGCTTTACAAAAAGGTGCAGAGCTCTCTTGACACAGTGCTTTCACATACCAGGGAGAATTTAGAGGGAACCAGGGTTATAAGAGCTTTCAATAAGCAAAATGATGAGATTGACAGCTTCAACAGGGACAACGAGCTTTTAACCAATATGCAGCAGGTTGTAGGACGAATCTCAGCACTCACCAATCCTCTGACATTTATCATTATAAATATCGCAACAATCGCAGTTATCGTATCAGGCGGCAAGCAGGTATACGCAGGAATCCTCACACAGGGTGAGGTTGTGGCACTTGTAAACTACATGTCACAGATACTTGTCGAGCTGATAAAGCTTGCAAACCTCATCGTACAGGTGACAAAGGCAGTGGCGTGCGGTAATCGTATAGCGGATGTGCTTTCTATTCCATCAAAGCTCCTGAGAAAAATCCTAAGCTCATTGGTGCAAAGGATGGCGCACCTGAGGTTGAGTTTGACCATGTCTGCATGACCTATGAGGGAGCGGCCGATGAGACACTCACAGATATAAGCTTTACAGTGCAAAAGGGGCAGACAATCGGAATCATCGGTGGTACAGGTTCAGGAAAATCAAGCCTTGTAAACCTTATCCCGAGGTTTTATGATGCCACAAAGGGTACTATAAGGATTCAGGGAAATGATATAAATGACTACGATGCAGTGCAGCTTCGAGACAAAATCGGTGTTGTAATGCAAAAGGCAGTGCTTTTTGCAGGAACGATAGCCGACAACCTGCGCTGGGGCAAAAATGATGCCACAGAGGAGGAAATGTGGAAGGCACTCGATATAGCACAGGCGACAGAGGTTGTAAAGGGCAAAGAGGGAGCCTTGACTACATGATAGAGCAGGGCGGCAAGAACTTATCAGGCGGTCAGAAGCAACGTCTTACAATTGCCAGAGCGGTTGTAAAGGATCCTGACATACTGATACTTGACGACAGTGCATCGGCACTTGATTTTGCTACAGATGCGAGTCTTCGCGCGGCATTAAAGGGCATGCATGGTGACAAGACAATATTTATCGTGTCACAGCGTACCTCATCTATCCAGTTTGCGGACAATATCATAGTGCTCGACGACGGACAGATGGTTGGCTTCGGACCTCATGAAGAGCTGCTTGAGACATGTGAGACCTACGAAAGAGATATATGATTCACAGTTTAAAAAAGAGTCGGATATGACCAGACAAAAGGAGGTGTAGAGTATGGCTACGGATAATGCGAAGATGAATAAAGCAGGCACAATGCGCAAGGTATTAAGCTACATGAAGAGATATATTCCTTTGCTTGTAATTTCACTTGCCCTGTCTGTTGTTACAGTGGCGCTTACGCTCTATTTTCCAATTCTCACAGGACGTGCAATTGATTTGATCGTAGGAAAAGGAAAGGTTGATTTTACGGCTATGACAGCCATCCTCACGAGAGCAGCAATAATAGTCGTCATAGCGGCAGCAGCCCAGTGGCTTACAAATATCTGCAACAACAGGATGACCTACAACATAGTGAGGGATATAAGGCGTGATGCATTTTTAAACATTGAAAAAATGCCACTTTCCTATATTGACAGCCACTCACACGGTGATATGGTCAGCCGTATCATCGCCGATGTAGATACATTTTCAGAGGGACTTTTGATGGGCTTCACACAGCTCTTTACAGGAATCGCAACAATAGCAGGCACGCTTATTTTCATGCTTACAATAGATGTGAAGATATCATGCATTGTAGTGCTCATCACGCCTCTGTCACTTTTTGTGGCAAGCTTTATCACTAAAAAGACATATTCCATGTTTCAGCTACAGACAAGAACAAGGGGAGAGCAGACATCGCTCATCGACGAGATAGTAGGAAATGAAAAGGTCGTACAGGCCTTCAACCATGAGGATGAGGCGCTTGAGCAGTTTGACGAGATAAATGACAGATTACAGAAATGCTCACTGAGGCAACATTTTTCTCAAGTCTTACAAATCCGTGTACACGTTTTGTCAACAGTCTTGTGTATGCCGGAGTCGGAATTTTTGGTGCCATGAGTGCACTCACCGGCGGAATCACAGTAGGACAGCTTTCATGCTTCTTATCATACGCCAACCAGTACACCAAGCCATTCAACGAGATATCGGGTGTCATCACAGAGCTTCAGAACGCACTTGCCTGTGCTGCTCGCATCTTCGAGCTGATTGAGGAGAAAAAGGAGATACCGGATGCTTCGGATGCGGTAACACTTGAAGAGGCTGACGGACGTGTGGACATCGAGGATGTTTATTTCTCATATGTGCCGGATAAAAAGCTTATCGAGGATTTCAATCTCCATGTAAAGCCTGGACAGCGCGTGGCTATCGTAGGTCCGACAGGCTGTGGAAAGACGACTATTATCAATCTGCTTATGAGATTTTATGATGTAAACAGTGGAACAATTAAGGTGAGCGGACATGATATCAGAAAAATCACACGAGAGAGTCTACGTGACAATTATGGCATGGTGCTTCAGGAGACATGGCTCAAGAAGGGCACAATCCGGGACAATATCATAATGGGAAAGCCTGATGCCACAGATGAGGAAATCATTGCAGCAGCAAAGGCATCCCATGCCCATAGCTTTATCAGACGTCTGCCGAAGGGTTACGACACTGAAATCGGTGAGGACGGCGGTAGCCTGTCACAGGGGCAGAAGCAGCTTTTATGCATCACAAGAGTTATGCTCTGCTTACCGCCTATGCTGATATTGGATGAGGCAACATCATCGATTGATACACGTACAGAGATTAAGATTCAGAAGGCATTTCTTACCATGATGCAGGGCAGGACAAGCTTTATAGTGGCTCATCGTCTGTCTACCATAAGGGAAGCGGATATTATCCTTGTTATGAAAGATGGAAAGATTATAGAGCAGGGCAATCATGAGAGTCTGCTTGCAGCCGATGGATTTTATGCAAACCTCTACAATAGCCAGTTTGCATAGCATAGGCTATAGAAATACGGGCGTAAGCCACCGGAGTGACTGCCATACAGCATAGGCACTCTCTCGTTCGCTACGCTACTCTGCCAAGATACTGTACGAATTATGCTTTTAGGGCTTCTATGCCCGACAAAACCGTCGAAACGCGCCGTCCATGGCGCGGTTCTCCTTGAGCTCCCATCCGTGGGAGCTCATTTTTATGTATCGTGTGCATAATTCTACAGTATCTAAGCAGCTACGCTATGCGCTTACGAAAGAGCGCCTATGCTGTATGGCAGTCACTCCGGCGACTTACGCCCCTTACGCTGTGGCTGAAATGGGGGAGGATGTATGCGCTCCCGCGGTATGTGCGCCGGTCGTCTTCCCGTATTATTGAAAAATACCAAGCAATCCACATCTACTGCGCAGCATCAGGAGCTACATACGAGTATGCATTGGACATCTTTGCAGCATTGTTTGTCAGAGTGACAGCCTCTCTGTAGTAGGCAACAACAGGAGTGCCCTTATCCACAGCGTTGAACAGCTGCTCTGCAAAAGCAGGCGGCACATTGATACATCCGTGTGAGCCTGAGGTTTTGTAAATTGTTCCTCCGAAGGTATCACGCCAGCTGGCATCATGGATACCTATATTGTAGGCAAACGGCATAAAATAGCTGACAGGAGAAGAGTATCCCTCGCCGACAAGAGTAGCATTTCTCTGTTTGTAAACAATCTTGTATACACCGTCTACAGAGCCATTCTGACGGGCGAGATTACCTGATACGAAATCAGACTCCATCTGGAGAGCACCATCCTTGTAATACCACATGTGCTGCTTTGTGTAGTCAATCTCTATGTATGTATTACCTATGTCGTCAGCGCCTCGGTAGAGTGCTGTCTGCTCGTAAACAGGCTCTCTTTCCACTGGCTTGCCTCCCTCTAAATCTGAAAGGAGCTGGGCTTTCTCATTTTTCTTGCTGACTACCCATCCGTAGTCTCCACCACCTATTTCAATAGTGTCACCGGACGATGTCTTGAATGAGCGTTTGCGTCCGAAGGTGTTGTATTTGGAAGCAAGCTGCTGGACATATTTAGTGACCTTGGCATCATCTATGTTCACGTTGCCGTCATCTGAGATGCTTAGCATATCAAGGATTTTGGCTGAGTCAAGCTTCTCATCGGCACCTTCAATTTTGTATGTGACGGTTGAAGCAGTGTATTTGTCGAGGGCTTCTTTTTCATTTTTGATTGTATCGCTTTCCTTTGTGATTTTTGGAGCTTCATAACAGTCATCACTTAAGCTAAGCTTTGGAAGCTCGTTGTCCAGGGCGTCCTTTACCTCGGCAAGGATGCTGTCATATATCGCTTGCAGCCTTTTTTCTCTTCAATCACATTGTATTCGCCGTCTTTTATCTCGATATGGGCATCCTCCGGATTTTCAATGTAGTCATCACTGAAAATATCAAGAGCCTTGAGCTTTTCCGCCAAAGCGGCATCGTCATATTTGGACGAACCCTTTAGAGTATAGTTTTGAGCTTTGAAGAGACTGACAGGCCATGTAAAAGCATTCTGGCTTTTTAGGATTTGCTCCTCGTCACCGTTTGAGACATATTCATAGGAAAAATCAGGTCCCTTAAGTGAAAAGCTGTTGCCTTTTCTATCAGTGATTGTGAGCAGATAGTCGCGGCTTAGGGCTGTATTTTTTTCTAATGCCTCTTTTGCAGTTTTACCTGCGTATTTTACAGAGTTAATCTTTGTGTTGAACAGATAGTGGCTGCTAAAATAAAAGGCAAAGCAAGATAAACAGCCAAAAGCACACCAAGCACAACGGCACAGGTTATAAGCACTTTTTTCTTCATGTAAATCGACCTCCTTGGAGATATGCTGTTGCTGCTCACACCGGGGTGTAGGCGGCAGCTAAAATCAGTTACATTTGTGAAGATGTGACACATCCATATAGTCAGGCAGACCATTCTTGTAGGCTACAGAGGTTTCTCCCTGAATAAGTGGTTTTAAGTATTCGATAAGTTCAGGCTTCACATCATTGCCCGCATCATTGATCCAATCTCTTGGCACAGACTTGGCCTCGTTTGCGATATCCTTGATAGCAGAATATGTGTATTCCACCTGATAAGGATTATTTGAGATGCGCTTCAAGCATACCATTGATGCGGTCACACCCTCTGCTGCAATAGTGACACCCTTTTTACCCTGAGCAAAAGATTCCTCGATATCGGTTAATGATGCAAGGTGTGAGGCACAGCGCTGGAGCACATTTACCTCTACAGAGCGCACCTTGACACCGATGTTTTCCTTTACGATGAACTCAAGAGCTTTTCCGGCACCGCTTAGCTGCTGGTGTCCGAACTGGTCACATGCGGCCTTTGATGATGTAATGTATGAGCCGTCTGCGTCATGTATTCCTTCGGATACGGCAACTATTACATTGTTAGTGTGCGCAAGGGCTTCTTTTATATCGGCAACAAATTTGTCCTTGTCGAAATCCACCTCAGGCAGATAGATGAACTGAGGCGCTGTATTGTACTCATTACGTGCGAGAGCGGAAGCGGCAGTGAGCCATCCTGCGTCACGTCCCATGATTTCAACGATTGTCACACTCTTAACAGCATAGATAAAGGTATCATGGGCTATCTCGAGCATGCTTGATGCGATATATTTGGCGGCAGAGCCAAATCCCGGAGTATGGTCTGTCATGCACAGATCATTGTCGATGGTTTTTGGAATTCCTATAATTTTCACATCACTGTTGATTTTTTTTGCATAATCGGATAACTTTAATACGGTATCCATTGAATCATTTCCACCGATGTAAAAGAAAGCTTTTATAGAAAGCTTATCGAACTGGTGGAAGATGTATACATATGGTGAATCATCATCCTTGTAATCAGGGAGCTTGTGGCGGCATGAGCAAGATACATCGCAGGTGTGGTCTTAAGCTTTTCAAGATTAGCATCATCTGCAAAAATATCTGACAGATTGAGATAATTCTCATTTAATATGCCGAGTATTCCGTTTACGGCGCCATAGCAGATATCGTATTTCTCAGAGCTTTTTACTCCTGCGATGACTCCTGCAAGGCTTGCGTTGATTGCAACAGTTGGGCCGCCTGACTGGGCGACGATACAGTTTGACTGATTCATTGTAATCTCCTTATTGTGTATTTTAACTATTCTCTTCTGTAAGAATAGTTATGATATAATTTAAAATGATGATTAATCAGATTACTACATGCTACGCATTCCCGTAATCTGACTCCACCTCGAAATCCGCTAATTTCCTGCTCCCCGCAGCAAATTGCTACTTTCTCGGTGTAGTGCGGGTCACTAAGGTATACATCGAATTGCATGCAAGCATGCATCGATGATACATTTTGACCCTTTAATCATATAGATTGTAGTATCAAACATTATTTTTAGCAAGGGTTAAAATGAAAAATATGAATAAATACGAGAATTGCTTATTGTGTCCCAGAAAATGTGGCATAAACAGAAGAACCGGACAAACAGGCGTATGTGGCGTTTCATCTGAAATAAAGGTGGCGCGAGCAGCACTTCATTATTGGGAGGAGCCGTGCATATCAGGAAAAAGAGGAAGTGGGGCAGTTTTTTTCTCAGGCTGCAGCCTGCACTGCGTGTTCTGCCAGAACAGGGAAATTTCTGACGGAAAAGAGGGAAAGGTAATCAGTAAAGAGCGGCTGAGTGATATCTTTATGGAACTTGCTGACAAAGGCGCAAATAATATCAATCTGGTCACACCGGGGCAGTATATCCCTGATATAGTGTGGGCGGTAAACGATGCAAAAAGCCGCGGCATGAAGCTTCCTATTATATACAATACGAGCGGATATGAAAATGTGACAGAGCTAAAGCTGCTTGAGGGTATAGTGGATGTGTACCTTCCGGATTTTAAATATATGGACAGTACGCTTTCGGCAAGGTATTCAAGGGCAAAAGATTATCCGTCTGTCGCAAAGCAGGCGCTTTCAGAGATGGTCAGGCAGCAACCGGATGTCGTGATTGACGATTCGACAGGACTCATACAAAAGGGAGTTATTGTGCGACAGCTTCTACTGCCGGGACATGTGAATGATGCAAAGGATGTACTTAAGTACCTGTATGATACATATCATGATCACGTATATATAAGCATGATGAGCCAGTTTACGCCGATTGCACTAAAGGATTATCCTGAGATAAACCGCACAGTGACAAGGAGAGAGTATGAAAGGCTTGTTGACTATGCCATCGAAATAGGAATCACGAATGCATTTATACAGGAGGGTGACGTGGCAAAGGACAGCTTCATTCCGGCATTTGACTGTGAGGGAGTATAATATTTACCGTTTTTCTTAATAAAATAGTAAGAATTGGCAGGCAAAAATGACTGGATTTTGTGACGCCGGTGTAGTACTATGGTTATGTGATATTTTTTAGCTGTGAAGGTACTGAACAGTTACGATATTTTGTTATTACTCACATCCCGGTGTGACAGACGATAATGTTTTTAATCACACAGGATACATCATTCAATAGAGGATACAGTGATGAAAAATATAGAAGAACAGCAGATAATAATTGAATGTCCGAATACTATCTTTCATCTATACATTGACAGTGAGGATGAGCTTTCAAAGGTTAAGGTGTTTATGAACAATATGAAGAATGTTGATTCGATAAGTCTGCATGATATATACAACTGGTGCAACAGACAGCATGTGCAGTACACGACGACATTTAATTATGACAGTAAAATGACCTTGACAGAAATGATAAAATCCTACATATTTTACTTCAGACAGAAGCTTAGATATGTAAATAATAGTGATAGGATGATAGAAACATGAGATACCCTGAATTTCTAAAGGATAGAGGAACAATAGGCTTTGTGGCGCCTTCGATGGGCTGTACAACAGAGCCGTACAGGAGTGCCTTTGACAATGCCATTAAAAGGTTTCACAGCATGGGTTATAAGACGATAGAGGGACCTAACTGCAGGTGCGACAGTGGCATAGGTATCAGCAATACACCTAAGAAGTGCGCAGAAGAGCTGAACGAGAGCTATGCTTCTGCTGATAGTGATGTGCTTATATCCTGTGGTGGTGGCGAGCTGATGTGCGAGGTAGTGCCTTATATTGATTTTGAGCGCGTGAAACAGTCAAAGCCGAAATGGTACATGGGCTATTCCGACAACACAAATTTCACATTTTTGGAGGCTACTATTGCAGATACAGCAGGTATTTACGGGCCGTGTGCGGGCAGCTTTGGCATGGAGGTGTGGCATGAGTCACTTACCGATGCATTTAATCTGCTTTGTGGCAGGAAGCTTTCATTTACCAATTACCCTATGTGGGAGAAGGAATCGATAAAGGATGAGAATGCTCCGTTTGTGGGCTACAACCTGACTGAAAAGTCGTGTATCAGCTCTATTCCTGCGGTGGCAAAGGAAAGCAGGCTTACCATGAGAGGCAGGCTGCTTGGTGGCTGCATGGATTGTCTTATCAATCTGCTTGGTACATCGTTTGACCATGTAAGGGAATTTAATGAGCGCTACAGTGATGATGGTATCATATGGTTCCTTGAGGCCTGTGACCTTAATGTGATGGGCATGAGAAGGGCTATGTGGCAGATGAAAAATGCAGGATGGTTTTCAAATGTAAAGGCTTTCTTATCGGACGCCCGGCGCACTTCGGAGAGGAAATGTTTGGCATAGACCACAGACAGGCGCTTTCATCACTGCTTAGAGAGTTTAATGTGCCAATCATCATGGATCTGGATATAGGTCATATGTCACCAATGATGCCTGTGGTATGCGGAAGCATGGCAGATGTCAGCTTCGACGGAAGCAACTTTACAATTTCGTATGATATAGAGCAGTAGATTGGAGGAAAAATGATTAGATTAATAAAGAAAAAAGCAAAGAGTATTGTATGTAGCGTGCTTGCTGCGGTGACATTGTTTACAATGAATCCGGCTGTATTTGCAACAGAGACAGCTACGCAGACTGATACAGTTTCAAGCGTTGATGTATCAGGCAGTGACAGCAGTGACGCAGCTGATAAGAGTAACACAGACAGTACTGCAGACAGCACAACGACAGCCGGCAGTGAGGCAAACGACAAGGTGACCATCAGCAATAATGATAAGCCATACTTAAGTCTTGGAGCAGACCTCACACCGGATCAGAGAGCGACAGTGCTTGGATTTATGGGAATCGAGCTCACCGATCTGGACAAATACGATGTGGTCTATGTAAATAATGATGAGGAGCACAAGTACCTCGATTCATACATCAGCAAGAGCGAGATTGGCACAAGGTCACTTTCCTCAGTACTCATTACGGAGGATAAAAAGGGTGCGGGTCTTAGTGTTTCCACGCACAATATCAATTACTGTACGGTAGGAATGTACAAGAATGCGCTTGCCACAGCAGGCATAGCTGATGCTAAAATCATAGTCGCAGGACCATTCCCTATTTCCGGAACGGCAGCACTTGTAGGCACGCTAAAGGCATACGAGGAGATGACAGGCAAGAAGCTTGACGACAAGGTGACAGACGCAGCGATGGATGAGCTTGTCACAACAGGAGAGCTCAACAAGAGCATTGACGGCGATTCGCAGGATATCGAGGCAATGATTGCAGACCTAAAGAAGCAGCTTGCCGATGGAAGGCTCAAGGATGAGAGCCAGATAAAGGATGCGATAAAGGAGGCTGCAAAGGATTACGACCTGAAGCTTTCTGATGATGATATTGCAAAGCTGACATCGCTTCTTATGAAGCTTAAGGATGCTAATATCGACTGGGATTCAGTCATCAACCAGGCACAGGACTGGGCATCAAAGCTTGGCGATAAGATAAATGACCCGGGCTTCTGGGAAAAGCTTGGCAACTTTTTCATGGATTTATGGGATAAGATAAAATCCCTGTTCAGCTAGAAAAGCTACAGGAGACAGTAAGAATAAGCAGAATATGAATCAGGTAACTCCCTGAAACGTAAGCATGAGCTGCACGTTTCAGGGAGTTTTTATATCATTAATAAAAAAATAATAAATTTCTGCCGAATACATTGATACAAAGGTCATATTCTATTATAATTAAATGGATAATGGATTAATGTAAACAATGCACATAAGAAAGATGGGATTTGATGATAAAGATAAATAAATTTCTGGCAGCCTCTGTCGTAACATTGTCATTAGCGCATGTGACCTGGCACCATACAGCAGCATAGCAGTCTATGCGGATCAGGCGGCTAAGGTTGTGTGTGATGAGAGATACTGGGTAGCGGCGAGAAGCGGACCGGGCACAGAGTATGAGCTGGAGCACAAGCTTTCAAACGGCAAGGATATTACTATTCTTGAGCAGACCACAGGTGCAGACGGCAAGGTGTGGTACAAGGCAAAGTACAATCTGGCAGCAAATAACGAGGAGTGTGTAAGCTATATCAGGTCTGATTTTGTATCAGCAGGTACCGGCACAGCTGCATCAGACAATGCGCAGACAGGGGATGCTTCAGCAGACACCGGCAATGCGGATGCCATACAGCAGAATAATGAGGAACAGCTTGCCCTTGCAACCGCATCGGGAGCATATGCTACAGGTACGATTACAGGTGGCAATGTGTATGTCCGCAATGCAGCAGGCACATCCGGAACTACCAAGGTTGTCTCACTCAACTGGAACCATCAGGTTGACATAATTGGAGAGACCAGGGTAAACGGTGTGGTCTGGTATAATGTCAAGGGTACTTTAAACGGCAAGGCATTTACGGCTGGACTATCAGTACATACATAAAGGTGACATACAATAATAGCGGAGACAATACTGATTTTGTCACGGCTATGAAGAATGCAGGCTTTCCTGACAGCTATATTCCAAACCTTACAGCTCTTCACAATAAGTATTCAAGCTGGACATTTGAGGCTGTAAATACAGGTTTGAATTGGGATACGGTGATTGAAAATGAAAGTGTAAACGGACTTAATCTGGTATCCAAATCAGCAGACAATGCCAAGAAATCCACAGCTGCCGGAGCATATAACTGGTCAACAAATACGTGGGTTGAGTACGAACCGGGATGGGTGTCAGCAAGCAGTGCCTATATTGCTTATCTCATGGATCCAAGGAATTTTCTTGATGAGACCAATATTTTTCAGTTTCAGAGTCTGGCATACAGTCCGAATGAGGCACTTGAAGGTGTCAAGTCCATAGTAAAAGGCACATTTATGGAGGGAACAAAGACCTATTCCAACAATGGTGAGAAAATCAATTATGCAAGCACATTCATGGATGTGGCAAAGAGCAGTGGAGTAAGTGCATACCATATAGCATCGCGTATAAAGCAGGAGCAGGGACAAAAGGGAACGAGCCTCTTATTTCGGGTACATATTCCGGATACGAAGGATATTATAATTATTTTAATTTTAGTGCAACCGGAAACACGAAGGATAAGATTTATAAAAATGGTCTGTCTTTTGCCAAGAAGCAGGGCTGGAATACAAGAGTAAAGTCCATAAGCGGCGGAGCTGTAAAGGTGGGCAGCAATTATATAAATAAGGGTCAAAATACACTGTATTTTGAGAAGTTTAATGTAGTAAATACAAGCTCGCTGTATTTCCATCAGTACATGGGCAATGCCACAGCGGCTCTTACTGAGGGACAGAGTCTGGCTAAAGGATATTCAGACAAGAATCAGGCTTTTGTATTTAAAATACCTGTATACAACAATATGCCATCGTCAGCAGTGGGCTTCGATAAAGCTGGTGATACCAATAACTATCTGCAGTCGCTTGCGATAAGTGGTGTAACACTCACACCGGCCTTCAATGGAGCGACAACAAGCTATTCAGCAGTTGTTTCAAATGCTATAAGCTCAGTGACTGTTTCGGCAGATGCAGTTTCAGGAAACAGTGGTGTTTCAGGCACAGGAAGCTATTCGCTTGCTGTCGGAAATAATACAATTAAGGTAAAATGCAAGTCGCAAAGCGGTGATACAAGAACATACACTATCAATATAAACAGGCAGGCGGCATCTGTAAATAATGCAGGTGGCAATAATAATCAGAACAATAATAACCAAAATAATACAGATGTAAACATAACATCAGGTAAATACAGTATAGGTACTTATATTACAGGCATTGAGCTGGAACCGGTGCAGCTGATTTTGTGAAGAATATAGCAGTATCAGCATCAGGTACTGTAAAGCTTCTGACAAGCTCAGGCTCAGAAAACAGCGGAAAGATTGCAACAGGCAATAAAGTGGCTGTTTATGATGCTTCAGGTAATCTGAAAAAGACATACGATATTGTTATATATGGAGATATCAATGGTGATGGTGCTGTAAATGCTCTTGATATGATTAAGCTCAACAGACATATCTTAGGAAAGGGAACACTCACAGGTGCTTATCTGGAGGCAGCTGATGCTAACAGAAAGGGTGATGGTGGAAATGCCCTTGATATGATAATCATGAACAGACACATACTGGGCAAATCAAAGATATCGCAGAATTAGAAATGTGAGGAAAGATATGAAGAAATTATTTGGATGTATATTATCACTTGTTGTGGCAGTGATGCTTGTTTTCACACCTGCCGAGCATGTATATGCGCAGGGACTTGGTCTCAGTGTCAGCTCAAGCTCTGTAGCTGTTGGAAAAACAGTTAAGGTGACTGTTTCCATGCCGTCCGGATATTTTGGTACTGTAGTTATCTCAAGCTCTGACGAGGGAGTACTGAGTAACGGAGGAGATGGTGTGGCCAATATTGGTGACGCCGCAGGATATCCCACATCGCAGTCATTTTCATTTACGGCGAAGGCTGCAGGAAGCTGCACTATAAAGGTATATTGTACAGTTGTAGGAGATGCAGAGGGTAACGATGCCGGAGGTACAATTACCGGTGCCAGCACGAAGGTGACGGTAAAAAGTGCTTCATCAAACAATGATTCAAACAGCAACAAGGATAACAAGGACAATTCCGGCAGCAATACCGGCAATGACAACAATGCAAATAAAGATAATGAAAACAAAGAGGAAAAGAAATCCTCAAACGCATCTCTTGGTTCGCTTGTTATCTCAGCAGGTATGCTTTCCCCTGAGTTTTCTGCTGCGACAAAGGATTACACAGCTACAGTAGATTACAGCTGTTCAAGCCTTGCGGTTACAGCAAATCCGGCTGATTCCAAGGCGAGTGTGACATCGGTCACAGGCAATGATTCACTTGAGGTTGGAGAGAATACGGTCAGCGTTGTTGTGACAGCAGAGGACGGCAGCACAAGCACATACAATATAGTTGTTACCAGAAGAGCCGAGGATGATCCGGAGAATGCAGATAAGCAGGATAACTGGAAGAAGTTTGATATAAATGGCACAGAGTGGACTATGGTAAATGACATTCCGGAGGATGTTGTTCCTGAAGGCTTTGAGCACTCAAAGACAGTGATTGACGGACTTGAATACAATACCCTTCATGGCACCTTCGGTGATATCACGCTTGTGTATTTACAGTCGGAAAGCGGCAATGGACTTTTTGTATATGATGCAGCACAGAATGCAGCATATGAGTTTGTCCGTATCAATTCAGAGTCGCATTTTATAGTGGTTTTACTGCCTAAGGTGGATGATGTACCTGAGGGATATAATGAGATATCGCTCTCCATAGAGGGCAAGGGTGTGGCAACAGCCTACCAGACCAAAGCCGAAAAAACCGATGATCAGACAAAGGATTTTTACCTCGTATATGCCATGAATGACAATGGTGAGAGTGGCTGGTACACATATGATAGCGTAGATGGCACATATATGAGGACCGAGCTCAGCACACCTACAGTGGCACAGGAGGAAAACGATGCGGTAAAGAGTGAGCTTGTTCCGGGAATTGCCAATAAATATCTTGTTTTAGCTGCAATACTGGTTCTTATTATCATTATTCTGTTACTGTTGCTTATTGTATCAGCTGTGAAAAACAGAAAATATAAGGCAATGGACTATCATGATGACGATGATGATGTAGATGATGCAGCAGAAGATGTATCAAATGAAGCTTTGGAAGAAACAACTGATGAAACTGCGGACGAGATAGCAGATGAGCCGGAAGAAGAGGTTACAGAAGAGTCGTTAGATGAAGTGGAAGAAGAAGCTGCAGAAGAGTCAGTGGATGAAGCTGCAGAAGAAACAGCAGATGAAGCTGTAGAAGAGCCGGCAGATGAAGTCGCAGAAGAAACAGCGGAAGGTGCTGCAGATGAGCAAAAGATGGCTACGGATGAAAATATATCAAATGCATCCTATGTCGGAAGAACCGTAGAAATTACACCTGATTCTAAGAAAGCTGTTGAGAATGAAAACTCTGAGTTTGATTTAAAAGACGATTCAAGGCAGGAAAACGTTTCTGACACAGAAAACGATGCTGATGAGGATGCTTTAAAGAATCAGCTTCAAAGGGCACTTGATGGATTTGTCAATGAGGGAAATAAGCCGTCTGAGACTATAGACAGCAGTGCAAAGGATGACAATGAGGATGACAGCGAGGATGATGATTTGCAGTTCATCGACTTAAATTAGTGAATATGACTGGAGGATATGACTTGAAACCATATACAAGTAAGGCTAAAAAAGCAATAGATTTGGCTGCACGTATATCAAAGAAAATGAATTACAGCTATGTTGGAACAGAGCACATACTGGCTGGCCTTATAAAAGAGGGCACCGGTGTGGCAGCTGAGGTTCTAACAGCCTGCAATGTGGAATATGATAAGCTTATTTCGATGATTGAAGACCTGATTTCACCGGGGGATAACATCGAAGTGATGGACAGGGATGGCTATTCACCAAGGACACAGAGAGTATTGGAGCGTGCATCGGAGGAAGCCGATAGATTTGAGTGCAATGAGATAGGGACAGAACACTTGCTAATGGCTATAGTACTGCAGGGAGACTGTGCAGCTGCAAGACTTTTAAACACCATGGGTGTTAACAGTCAGAAGATGTTTATAGATATTCTTGGTGCGATGGGTGAGGATCCGTCTGCATACAGGGATCTGATGAAAAGCTACAGTACATCATACAATTCTGCGACTCCTGTATTAGATCAGTATTCCAGAGATTTGACAGATATGGCAGAGGCAGGGCTTCTTGACCCTGTTATAGGCAGAAAAAAGGAGATGGAGCGCGTTATCCAGATACTTTGCCGCCGTGGCAAAAACAATCCATGTCTGATTGGAGAGCCGGGAGTGGGCAAGACCGCTATAGTAGAAGGACTTGCACAGGATATAGTCAGTGGCAATGTTCCGGATATTCTTTTGGGAAAGAGACTGGTTTCCCTTGATATGTCCGGGCTTGTAGCCAAATCAAAGTATCGTGGTGAGTTTGAGGAGCGTATCAAGAAGGTGATAAGCGAGGTTTCAAATGCCAAAAATGTACTGCTTTTCATTGATGAGCTTCACACTATAATAGGTGCAGGAGGAGCAGAAGGCTCGTTAGATGCATCTAACATATTAAAGCCGGCACTTGCCAGAGGCGAGGTACAGGTAATCGGCGCCACTACCATAGAAGAGTACCGCAAATACGTGGAAAAGGATGCTGCGCTTGAGCGCCGTTTCCAGCCGGTGATGGTTGAAGAGCCTGGTGTGGATGAGACAATAGAGATACTCACAGGATTAAAGGGAATCTATGAAAAGCATCATGGTGTCATCATAACAGATGAGGGTGTGAAAGCAGCAGTAAACCTTTCTGCACGATATATAAATGACAGATTTTTACCTGATAAGGCGATAGACCTGATGGATGAAGCGGCAGCCAGGATAAGGCTTAAGAATCTGACATCATCTGACGAGCTGCTTGCTCTGAAAAAGAGATAACAGATAAGCAGAACCGGGTGGAAAATGCTTTGTCGAAAGGAGATCTCGCAGCTGCCGGCGCGCTTATGTCAGAAAAGGAAGTGCTTGAAAATAAACAGCAGAAGCTTATCAGAAAGAACCGTCGCACAGGAGCCAAAAATCAGCCTGTAGTCGGCGAAAATGAGATAGCGGATGTAGTATCGGGATGGACCAAAATACCTGTAAATAAGCTTACAGAGTCAGAGGCAGGACGACTTGCAAAGCTTGAACAGATACTTCACAAGCGTGTAATAGGACAGGAGGAGGCTGTTTCTGCTGTCGCAAAGGCAGTCAGACGAGGCCGGGTTGGTTTAAAGGATCCTAAGAAGCCGATTGGCTCATTCCTGTTTTTGGGACCGACAGGAGTAGGTAAGACGGAGGTGTCAAAGGCGCTTGCTGAGGCTGTCTTTGGCAAAGAAGATGCCATGATACGTGTTGACATGTCAGAGTACATGGAAAAGCATAGTGTTTCAAAGATGATTGGTTCACCACCGGGATATGTGGGCCATGAGGAGGGCGGACAGCTCTCAGAGAAGGTCAGACGCAATCCTTTTTCTGTTATACTGTTTGATGAGATAGAAAAAGCACATCCTGATGTGTTCAATATACTTTTACAGGTGCTTGATGATGGTAGAATCACTGATTCACAGGGGCGCACGGTTGATTTCAAGAATACAATAATCATCATGACATCAAATGCAGGAGCTTCTTCTATTATAGAACCAAAGCGCCTTGGCTTTGGCGCTGGTGAGGATGAAAAGCAGGATCACGAGCGTATGAAGAACAGTGTCATGGAGGAGGTCCGCCGTATATTTAAACCTGAGTTTTTGAACCGAATCGACGAGACTATTGTATTTAGAGCTCTCAACAAGGATGACATGAAGCATATAGTGACACTTCTTGTAAAGGAGCTTAAGAAACGCTGTAAAGAACAGCTTGATATAGAGCTCACAGTGCGCGACAGTGCAAAATCCTTTATCGTGGACAAAGCCTATGACAGAAAATATGGCGCAAGACTCTTAAACGAAAGCTTCAGGAGGAGATTGAAGACCGTATGTCAGAGGATATTATTACCGGCAAAATTAAGCGCGGCAATAAGGTAATAATTTCTACGAAAAACAAACAAATTTCATTGACTGTTGAGTAGAATTGGATTTATAATTAATATATCAATATAGCTACGGGAGGATAAAAATGGCTGTAATAAGTGAATTAATCCGTACTGAGGAAAACGGAAAGCTCAGCTTCGGAGATTATACATTGGCTGCAAAGGCAAAGCTTGATAATTTTGAGAAGGGTGGAGATATCTACAAGGTTAAGACCTTTAAGGAGATTACAAAGCTCGAAAGAAACGGACTCTTTGTATACGAGTCTGTTCCGGGAACAGCGGTTATGGATTTCGAGGAGACTGCTGATACAGTGACATTTACTGTGGAGGGACCTGAGGATGCTCAGATTACTCTTGGCCTTGAAGAGGAGACAGAGTACGAAATTGATATAGCTGGAGCTGTTGCAGGTACTATGAAGACAAATCTCGGCGGCAAGCTCAGCTTAAGCGTAGAGCTTGAGGGTGTTGATTCAGTCGATATCAAAGTATCAAGAAAATAGAGCATATTTTTAGCCCGGTGAAAGCCGGGCTTTTTGTATTTTATAAAGGAGAACAATATGGCAAAAGGAAAGACCTCTGTATTTTTCTGCCAGGAATGTGGTTATGAATCGGCAAAATGGATGGGACAGTGCCCGGCCTGTAAGGAATGGAATACATTTGTAGAGGAAACCGTAGATAAAAAGTCGATAAGCTCGTCGGGAAAAGTAAAAAAAGAATCAAAGGCGGCACAGGTTCTGCCTCTTTCGGCAGTAAAAAGCGAGAAAGAGGAGCGTATAGTGACAGGTATAGCCGAGTTTGACAGAGTGCTTGGTGGAGGAATTGTGAGGGGGTCGCTTGTGCTTGTGGGAGGAGATCCGGGTATAGGAAAATCCACGCTACTACTTCAGGTATGCAGGGAACTTTCACAAAAAAAGGTGCCATTACTTTATGTGTCAGGTGAGGAATCCCTGCATCAGATAAAGATGCGTGCCGACAGACTTGGTGATTTTACGGATTCACTGGAGCTTTTATGTGAGACAAGTCTTGATATAGCAAAGGACGTGATTCAACGAAAAAAACCGGAGGTTGTTGTAATAGATTCCATCCAGACTATGTACAATGAGGAGATAGCGTCGGCACCGGGCAGTGTCTCACAGGTCAGGGAGACAACCGGAGTGCTTATGCAGCTTGCAAAGACTCTGGGTATTTCTGTTTTTATAGTAGGACATGTGACAAAGGATGGTGCGGTTGCGGGGCCGAGGACGTTAGAGCATATGGTTGATACTGTGCTTTATTTTGAGGGTGACAGGTATGAGTCGTACAGGATACTTAGAGGTGTTAAGAACAGATTTGGTTCGACCAATGAGATAGGCGTATTTGAAATGAAGGCGGAGGGACTTGTTGAGGTGGAAAATCCGTCGGAGTATATGCTTAGCGGTAAGCCCGAGGGAGCATCAGGATCAATTGTCACATGTTCCATAGAGGGAAGCCGCCCGATACTTCTCGAGATACAGGCTCTTGTATGTCACAGTTTTTTTAATAATCCAAGGCGTACAGCAAATGGTACAGATTATAATAAAGTAAATCTACTCATGGCGGTCCTTGAAAAAAGAGCCAACCTGTCACTGTCAGACTGTGACGCTTATGTGAATATAGCAGGCGGTATAAGGATGAACGAACCGGCGATAGACCTTGGGATAGTGCTTGCAATCGCATCAAGCAAAAAGGATATTATAGTGCGTGAGGATACCATATGCTTTGGAGAGGTGGGCTTAAGCGGAGAGGTGCGCGGAGTTACCATGTCCGAGCAGCGGGTTGCTGAGGCAAAGAAGCTTGGCTTTAAAAAGTGTATTGTTCCCAAAGTGTGTCTTGCAGGAGTGTCGCATATTAGTGGAATTGAGATTGTTGGTGTGGCAAATATCAAGGAAGCGATAGAGGCTGTCAGATAGTAATTGTGAGAATTGCATATAATAAACAGACAATTTAGAAAATTTGTGTTTTTTAAGATAGTTTTACTACTTTAATTAATTGCAGTAAATCCGTTGACATATGTGTGCCGGGATGATATTATATCAAAGCTGACTCGCGGGACACATTGAGTTGTAGAGCTTGTGAGTTGCAATTTACAGACATGACTTTATAAATATTGCTTTGAAATAAGCTGATTAAATAAGTTATGAAAAAGTTCTTGACAAATGAAAAACATTTTGATAGAATAAACAAGCTGTCGCAAGACAGAGAACTTAAACAAAGTTCAAAAAATAAAAAAGTGCTTGACAAACGAACGGTAATTTGATAGAATAATCAAGCTGTCGCAAGAGAGCAAAACAAAGAACATTGATAACTGAACAGTGAGAAACCTTGAAAGATTTTGAGAATCAATCAGAACGCTTCAATGAAAATTGAAGACCTTTAAAACAGTAAATTCAGATTTATCTGAATGAACGAATTAGCCAAGTTTAACTTGACTGAGATCAACTTTTAACATGAGAGTTTGATCCTGGCTCAGGATGAACGCTGGCGGCGTGCTTAACACATGCAAGTCGAACGAAGCACTTTATTTGATTTCCTTCGGGATTGATTATTTTGTGACTGAGTGGCGGACGGGTGAGTAACGCGTGGGTAACCTGCCTTGTACAGGGGGATAACAGTTGGAAACGGCTGCTAATACCGCATAAGCGCACAGCATCGCATGATGCAGTGTGAAAAACTCCGGTGGTATAAGATGGACCCGCGTTGGATTAGCTAGTTGGTGAGGTAACGGCCCACCAAGGCGACGATCCATAGCCGACCTGAGAGGGTGACCGGCCAC